>Ga0233412_10000014_pt1 | contig 115102 bp, 118 predicted proteins | sample Na_anoxic_4_MG_FD_180667 | JGI IMG/M metagenome (GOLD analysis project Ga0233412, IMG submission 180667) | Seawater microbial communities from Saanich Inlet, British Columbia, Canada - Na_anoxic_4_MG | ecosystem: Environmental > Aquatic > Marine > Inlet | place: Canada: British Columbia... | reverse complement strand
ATTCGGCATTGGACGAATGTGTCATATTGCTTTCTGGGAACCACAGTTTGCAGCTGATTTTGATTCGGTTGAGGAATGGAAGAAACAAACCCACAGAGTCGGTGCGCTTCTTCACCCGTTGACAATTGAACAAAATGCAATTACGAGTTTTAAAAGCAGGACCACGCTGGTTCCATGTCGCGCGAACACGGTTGGACCCGGATTATTCCTGCAGAGCGACAAGATAATCGGCGGCTGTGACGGAGCATTAAACAGGGGAATGCAGTGGCAGGGCATGTCACTTTGGATGACCCTGAGGTACGGACCGGACATGTGGATTCCATCCACATTTATGCCCACTTTACCAGGAAAATTATTCTTCTTAAAGGAGCTTGCCGGACCGCTTGAAGCTGAATGTAACTAAGAAACGTACCGCAGATTCTGAAAGAAGCGAGGAACGTTTCCGCGGGTATGCAACAATAGCTAAATTTCCGAATTTAATGCCAGCATTGTACCGGAGCCGAGGGCGAGGAACGATGCGACAATTAAAACCGAAGAAATGAACTTAGGTTGTTCCCGCACCACAATCAGAACTAAGCAACGTATCGCAGATTCTGAAAGAAGCGAGTAATGTCAATGTGTACATTTGTCCCTAGGGACAAATGTGCAAAAAGTGAACGTTTTACCCTAGGGACAAATGTGCAATGTATGTAAAAAATGGAACAATTATTACTGAAAATGAGGTTTTCAAAGGTTTTATCGGGATTGATGATGGAAAAATATCCGTAATCGGTGCCGGAGAACCTCCGAAAGTGACACCCGGTGATATTGATGTATCCGGGTTATTGGTAACCCCGGGTTTTATTGACATACATTGCCACGGCGGCGATGGTGTATTATTCTCAGAAGACCCCGCAACAGCTTTTCGGGCCCATCTTAGAAACGGCACAACGGGAATATTGCCAACCATTGCCTATAATATGTCATCAGAGAAGTTTTTAACTGCAGTTGAAATGATAGCTGAAATGGAAGTGGAAAATATACTCGGAATAAACTGCGAAGGGCCATTCATCAATCCGGAATACGGTGCAGATACCAAGCTGGTGCGTAAGTTTAATATGCAGGATGCTGAAGATATATATAAGGCGGGCAAAGGCAGGATTAAAATTTGGATGTTTTCCCCGGAGATTGAGGGTGCGACCGAATTAAAAGAGTTCATACTTTCTAAGTCGGAAGTCATTCCGTGTGCCGGGCATACCGAATGTACGGAAAAACAGCTTGATAATATTAAACTCATATGTCATTTATATGACGCAATGGGTCCGAAGAAAAGGAATATAGACGCAATACATGAAAACGGCACCGCTGAAACGGTTCTTTCAAATGACAGCCTATATGCGGAGTTAATAGCTGATTCAAATGGTGTCCATGTTTCCTCAGAATTATTAAAAATTGCTTACAAATGCCTGGGAGACAGGTGTATTTTGATATCTGATGCCATTTCTACTACAGAGAACGGTCCGGACATAAATTACAATGACCGCGGCGAACTTTCAGGCTCACTGCTAAGCATCAACAAGGCGGTTGTGAACATGAAAAATCATACCGGCATAAGCTGGCCGGAGGCGGTGCGCCTGGGGTCTTTAAATCCGGCAAGACTTCTTGGAATTGATAAAAGTACCGGAAGCATAGAGCTAGGTAAAGCAGCAGATATAGTTATTATGAATGAAAAAGCTGAAATCCATTCTGTTATACAAAAGGGGAGGAGAGTATAAATGAAAAAAGTAAAATGGGGAATCATAGGCGCAGGAGGCATAGCCGACAGGCGTACAATGCCGGGCATAGAACTTGCCGTTAATGCTGAAATTTACGCTGTTATGGAAGTAGATATCAAAGTTGCGGAATCCATTAAGGATAAATATAAGGCGGCCAAAGCTTATGATAATGAGGCTGACCTTTTGGCGGATCCTGAAGTTGAAGCGGTCTATATCGCATCTCCGGTTGTCTTCCATAAAAAACAGGCGATGATGGCAGCGGATGCAGGAAAACATATCCTTTTGGAAAAACCAATCGCACTTACAGTGGAAGAAGGGCAGGAAGTAATTGATTATTGTAAAGATAAAGAGGTTTTACTGGCTACAGGATTCATGATGCGTTACCATGCATATCACCAGGCAATGAAAAAACTTGTAGATGAAGGCAAACTGGGGCAGATTGTATCATGCCGGGCGCAGCTGACATGCTGGTATCCCGACATTCCGGGCAACTGGCGTCAGGCAAAGGCGACATCCGGCGGCGGGGCGTTGATGGATATGGGCGTGCACTGCCTGGACCTTATTCAATACATCACAGGGTTTAAAACAAAAAGAGCCGCGGGAATGGCTTCAACCCTTACATTTGATTATGAAGTCGAAGACTCCGGTGCAATGCTGGTTGAACTTGAAAATGGTGCAATATGCCAGATTGAGTCGCATTTTAACATTCCGGATGCAGCCGCAAAGGGACGATTTGAAATTTATGGCACCAAAGGAAGCATGCTGGCTGAAGGAACCATATCGCAGGTCGAGGGAGGAAATCTTGATGTAATGATCTCTGACGACAGTCTTAAGTATGATGCACAACAGGATAGAAATGATGTAGAGCCCATGAAAGTAGATGTGAAATTTGGAAATATGTACGCCAAGGAAATAGAATCCTTTTCCAAATCGATACTAGAAGGAACGCCGGTGGAAGTTCCTGCGGAAGATGCAGTTCAGGTGCAGGAAGTAATACAGTCTGCATACCGCACAAGTGAAACAGAGACATATGAAAGGTTCTAAGATGAAAGATGGATTTTATCCGGCACTGGGAACTCCCCTTGATGCCGAAGGAAATATAAACAAAGACAGCTTTGCAAAACAGGTTGAAACAATGATTGATGCCGGTGCATCAGGGCTCCTTTGCATGGGGTCTATGGGGAATATGACATCAATAAGGGATGATATTTACCCAGATGTTGCCGAAACATGTATTGAAGCAAACTCAGGCAGGCTGCCTGTAATGGTGGGGGTAATGGATAATTCCGTTGCACGCGTGATGGATAGGATTTATGCCCTTGGCGACCTTCCCATAGACGGGGTAGTGGCAACGACGCCATATTACTATAAATCCACGGATCAGCAGATAGTGAATTTTTATACCATGCTGGCGGCAGAATCATACTATCCTGTATATATTTACGACCTTCCTGTTGTAACTCAGTCACCGGTAAGTGCGGATGTTTTAATGACTCTTATGGGGGATGAAAATATCGCGGGGATAAAAACTGCGAATTATGATATGCTGCAAAATGTCATGAAAAGTGGAGAAGTACCTGAAAATTATGAAATTCTTTTCAGCGGACTTGATATCTTTGACAAAGCACAGCAAAACGGAATAACAAAGAACCTTGACGGAATGTTTACAGCTGCTCCGGCAAACTCTAAACTAATGTATGAGGCCGCTGCAGAAAGGGACTACAAAGAGGTGTCGAAGTATCTTGATAAAATCATCAGGCTGCGTAATGAGTTCATCAAAAGCTCAGTTTTTACAGCATACTCATATGCTATGAACCTTCTTGGCATACCGGGTCTTTACCAGCCGGATTACCACGGCCGTGTGGATGCTAAGGCCATGGATGGAATCAAAGAATGCTTGAAGGAAATAGGAGAACTGTGATGAAAGAATTATCACGGATGACCCTCGGAACCGTTCAGCTGGGACTTAATTACGGCATAGCAAACAAAGAGGGAAAGCCGGACGACAAGAAAGCTTTTGCCATACTTGACAAAGCAATCGAAAAGGGTGTGAACTGCCTTGATACGGCTTCCGGATACGGTGATTCCGAAAAGGTAATAGGAACTTGGCTGAAAGAAAAAGATATTGAACGCGATTCGCTGTCCATCGTGACGAAATTCAAACTTGGTGACATCAAAAGCGACGATGTGGAATATGAGCTGATTGGTTCTGTAGAGCGGTCACTTGTTTCCCTTGGCACTGACTATGTTGATTATCTGTTGATGCATGACGCTTCTGAATATGGGAAATTCGGACCGCAGATTGACATAGCAATCAAGAAACTGATGAAGCAGGGATGTGTGAAGGCAGCGGGGGCGTCCGGATATGACTACGAAGGAATGAAAGATATTATTGCAAAAGATTTGTACACAGCTTTTCAGATTCCGTCAAACATGCTTGATCAGCGCTTATCTGATGCAGAAGCAGAAAAGCTTAAGGTTAAAACTATCTTTGCGCGTAGTGTTTACCTACAGGGATTGTTTTTCATGGAACCGAACGAACTTTACGGAAATCTGAAGGAAATCGAATTCTATATAAACAAAATCCGGAATATGAGTGATAATTTCAATTTTTCCATTGCGCGTCTTGCAATGGGTTATGTAAACAGCCTTGATTATGTTGATTCGCTCGTTGTAGGCGCGGACAATCCTTCACACGTTGAAGACAATGCAGAGCTTATTAACTCCCCGAAATTCGCAGGGGATATGATGCATAAAATAAAATCGGAGCTTGAGGGTGCGCCGGACTGGCTATTCTACCCATGGCTCTGGGATAAAAAGGGAGGTTAATATGAACGTTTTGGATAGTTTCAGCCTTAAGGGCAAGGTGGCGTTGGTCACCGGGGGATCCGGACTTTACGGGCGGCAGATGGTAAGGGCAATGGCGGAAGCAGGCGCTGTTACTTACACCGCTTCACGCAATATTGAAAAACTCAGCGAGTTTACGAAAAAGCTGAAGGGCGAAGGCCTGGATGTTACTCCCCTTACTTATGACCAGAGCAGTATTGAATCTATTGTCGCGCTTCGCGATGAAATAATCGAACTCAGCGGTAAAATAGATATCCTTATTAACAATTCAGTTGCGCGTTCCGGACCGGTTGAAGAACTTACTGAGGAAAAGGCCAATTGGGATTTCGGTGTGAATGCAACCGGAATCATAATGATGTGCCGTGAATTTGGAAAAGCCATGGCTGCAGCCGGAAGCGGTTCGGTAATAAATATCGGATCTATTTATGGTCTTGTTGGCTATGACGACTGGCTCTATGGGGGCACCGGTCTTTTAAAAACCGGGGGTGCGGCGTATTACTACAATAAAGGCGGCATGGTCAATCTTACCAGGTTCTTTGCCGGTTTCTACGGACCTTCCGGAGTACGTTACAACTGCATACATCCCGGCGGTTATGAAACCGAGTCTCAACCGGAAGCTTTTAAGAAGAATTACTCAGACAAGACGTTTTTAAAGAGGCTTGCTAACGATGATGATATGAAAGGAATCCTTGTATTCTTGGCATCAGACGCATCGGCCTATATAACAGGCACAAATATACCGGTGGACGGCGGGCTTACCGCAAAATAAGGAGAAGTGAAATGACTAAACCTATTGTAAACAAAAAGCAGATTAATCTGGCCATGCTAGGAATGGTAGACGGAAACGGACACCCATATTCCTGGAGTGCGATATGCAATGGATATAATGTGAAAGAAATGGCAAAATGCCCCTATGCGACAATCCCGGACTATCTGGGAGAGCAACCAAAGGAAACATTGCAGATTCCCGACGTTAACGTGACTCATGTGTGGTGTGATGATCCTGAAGACACCATTAAAGTGGCCAAAGCCTCCCTTATTCCAAACCCTGTGGAAAAAGCAACCGATGTGATTGGAAAAGTTGATGCAGTGGTTGTGGCAACTGACAAGGGATGGGAGCATGTGGAACGATGCCGTCCGTTTATGGATGCAGGAATACCGGTTTTTATTGATAAACCAATGTGTGATAATGAAACGGACTTAAAGACATTTGTTAAATGGCATAAAGAGGGCAAAAAATTTATGTCTTCTAGCTCTATGCGTTTTAATACCGGACTATCAAAGCTTAGAGAATCTACTGAGCATCTTGGAAATATAAAGTATGCGACTATAACAACCCCCAAGACCTGGGAACGCTACGGTATACACGCCCTTGAGGGAATTTATGCAATCGTAGGCCCCGGATTTGTGTCCGTGAGGAATACAGGGGACGAAAAGCGCAATGTGGTGCATATTAAACATTCGAAGGGCTTTGATGTTGTGGTAACGGCCATTTATGACATGTATGGTTCTTTTGGTAAAGTGATGATATGCGGAGATAAGGGACATGAATTCGCCGAATCCGGCGGAGCATATTATTCTTTCAGAGCACAGCTTGAGGCCTTCATTGGATATTTACGCAACGGTATTATGCCGTTTGACTTCAGCGAGACAATTGAGCTTATGAAAATAATCGCAGGCGGAATACAAAGCCGGGAACAGGATGGTAGAGAAATTTTACTTTCAGAAATTAAAGCACAATAAATTTAATCGTTTCTTCACATGAAAACAGCTGGCTTTGAGATAGGATTTCCATGAATGATCGCGAAAATAGAATACGTGCATATATGTTTAATAAGCCGGAAAGGATACCGATAAAGTTTATTGTAAGTCTTTCCTGCTGGGAAAATTATGAAATTAGTGATATTGAAAAGTTGATGGTACGTCACAAGCTTCTTTTTCCGGATTTTAAAGAGAAATTATTTAATAAAAACAATCTTCCATTTTTACCTTATCATATTAAGGGGGTTGAACATACAGATTCCTGGGGATGTGTATGGAAAACCAACCAAAATGGAATAACGGGCGCGGTGATAAAGCACTCTTTAGACCACTGGGAAAAATTAAGAAAATTTATACCCCCTAATCCCAGCAGACAGAACGGTTGGTTTGATATTGACTGGGAGTTAATCAAAAGAAATATCATTACCCAAAGAGAAAAAGATGAATTCATAAAAGTTGGCCTAAGGCATGGATACCTTTTCCTAACAATGAGTTATATGAGAGGTTACGAAAACCTGCTTTTTGATATGTTTGATGAAAATCCTAATCTGGATGAACTAATAAAAATGATAGAGGATTTTAATAGAATAACAATTGATAAATTTCTTTCAATTAATCCGGATATGATAGATTTTCCTGAAGATCTCGGGTCGCAGCAACGTTTTATGTTGTCTCCAAAGCTGTTTAACCATTATATTAAACCCGTTTACAAGAGACTTATGAAACCGGTTAAAGAAGCAGGTAAACTTGTACATATGCATACAGATGGATATATTATGGACATCGTTGATGATTTAATTGAATGCGGAGTGGATGTTATTAATCCACAGGATTTGGTGAACGGAATTGATAATATTCAAAAAATCATAATGGGTCGAATGGCCATCAATCTTGATATTGACAGGCAAAACGTCACAGTATATGGCTCAATAACAGACATAGATGATTTAATAAAAGAAGAGGTCATCAAACTCGGAAGCGAAGAGGGGGGACTCTCACTAATTTACGCTCTTCACCCCGGCACTCCGTTGAAAAACGCTGAAGCCCTCATGACTGCCATGGAAAAATATTCTCTATACTACAGTTAAAATTCAAAAACCAACAAAACATGCCAAGGGCACTTTGTGATTGTAGGGATTAACTATTGTGTTATATAATCAAAAAGTGAAATAATTCAATTGGGGGGTTGTATGTCTAAAAGCAGAGCGCTAAAGGCCATGAATCTTGAGGCAACCGACAGGGTGCCATGCCAGGAATGGATTGATCACCCCGACTTTATTAAAAAAGTTACGGGAATAGATCCATTTGAACAACCTACGGAAGCCGTTATTGAAGTGCTGAAAAAACTAGATATTGACTGGTATGTAGGTATACCGGAAAAATCCCGTAAGTTTAAAGAAGGAGAAACTTCAAAAACTGAGAACGGGATTAAATATACTGAATGGGGATTCACCGGCAGCCAGTGGGAAGATGAGCATGCGTTTGAAGATGAAGAGGATGTGCTTTCATATAATCCTTTAAATGACACGGAGAACAGGGTCCGCATAGTAACGGAACAATACCGCCGCGACCGTATAAACGACTGCCTTAAAGGACAACCTTTGGTCGGGGATACTACACTAATTACCGGTCTTTATTACACCACACTGTTCCAATGTTTTATTCTGGCTTTCGGATGGGAACTTTTCCTTATTACTGCCAGGCTTGAGCCGGAGCGGTTCAAGAGAACAATTGAACTTTTTACACAATTTTCAATCATGAATGTAAAAGAGTGGGTTGCAGAAGACACTGAGGTAATATTTTGCCATGACGACCTTTCATTATCCCGGGGACTGGTATTCCCTAAAGAATGGTATGTTGAAAATATCTTTCCAAATTATGAGCGGATTTTTGATCCGATTAAAAAAGCAGGAAAGAAGCTCATTTTCGTATCAGACGGAAACTATTCTTCACTGATTGACGACCTCTTTGCGATAGGTGTAGACGGTCTTATTGTAGATAATTATGTAGATATGAAATCTGTCATAAAAAAATACGGCGACAGCAAAATAATATGCGGGAACATCGATTCAAGGATACTTACGGAAGGAACCATGGATGACGTCCGCAATGAAGTTAAGCGCTGCATGGACCTTGGCAAACGCTATCCCGGATATTTCATACGTGCAGCCGGAGACCTGCCCCATAACATCCCGCTTGATAACATAGAATGCTACTTTGATTCATGCCGGGAACTTGGTCTCCGCTAGTAGCCCGTGTAATATTATCATCTAGTGCAGCATGAATCCGGTAAAATGCATCGCAGGTCAATTAATCCAGGATTAAAGTATGGTTTTCTATTCGTCGGCCAACTTTCCAACTATAGGAATTCCTTCAAGGTTCTTAACGCCATGGGGAGATACATTATTTATCTCTTCTGTAAGATCCTTTCCAGCTGTAAATCCGTTGTGTCTGCCGTTTCTCCATGCGCCTGAATTTGTAAGGTCATATACAATGCCGTCTACTGACACATAAGCAGGTCGTCCGTCATTGCCATCGTAGGTGCTTAGTTCTTCAAGTGTAAAAATCTTATTTGGGTCTGCTGCCATTTCTTCATTGCCATCCGCTGTATCTTCTGAATCATCATCGTTGTTTTCGTGTTCAGTTGAATCCTCGTCTTCTACAGAGCTTTCACTATCATCGTCATGGGGAACCAGGGTTTCCATAGGTTCATCGGATTTTTTTATATTATCGCCACTTACAGCTTCCTCGGTTTTCTGACCGCATGAAGCAAGTGCTATTACCAGAACAAGAGCCATTATTATCATAAATGTGTTCTTTTTTAATTTCATTAAATCACAATCCTTTCATGTTTGACTGATACCCTTAATATGCAATTTATAATCTTCTATTTAAATGGACATATTGTAATTAAAGATAATGGGTATAAAATTAAAGTAAGTAAACAAAAGGAATGTATTATGGAACAACTAGAAAAAACACCCAAACCACTAATCTTTACAATATTTGGCGCGACAGGAGACCTTACTAAAAGGAAACTAATACCTGCCGCATTTACACTTTTCAGCCAGAGACGCCTGCCTGAAGGTTTCGTAATCATAGCAATCGGACGCAGGGATAAAACCCGCGACGGATACCGCGATGAAATGAAAGCCTTCATGGAAGAAAGCCAGGGCAGGGATGTTGATGAAGTAATATGGAAGGAATTCCGCGAGAAAATAATTTACTACAGGATGAATTTCCTTGATGATGACGGATATGTTCTTTTGAATGGGCTTTCAGTTGAAATCGATAAAGATATAGGTACAAGCGGCAATAGGATTTATTATCTGGCGACAGCTCCTGAATTCTTTGAAGTAATCATAGAGAAGCTTTATGCCAACGGGATGCTGGACAACAGGAAAGCATGGCAGCGTGTGATGATTGAAAAACCCTTCGGCTCGGACCTGAAAACTGCAACTAAACTTAATCAAAGCATAACCGAACTATTACCTGAAGATAAAATTTTTAGGATAGACCACTACCTTGGCAAGGAAATGATTCAGAACATACTTTCGCTAAGGTTCGGCAATTCAATTTTTGAACCTCTATGGAACCATAACTATATTGACCATATACAGATTGTTTCCACGGAAACGCTTGGTGTTGGAAGCAGGGGGGCGTACTATGACAGCACCGGCATAATAAAAGACATGCTGCAGAACCATATACTTCAGATGCTTACGCTTATTGCAATGGAACCGCCTGTAAACCTAAACGCGGAATCAATCCGTGATGAAAAGGTAAAGGTGCTTCAGGCATTGAGGCCATTTGAAGGAGGAACTCTGGCAGAAACAGTAGCGACCGGCCAGTACGGCGAAGGAAACGGATTTCCGGCATACAGGGACGAAGGCCGTGTGGCTGATGATTCTGATACGGATACTTTTATAGCGGTGAAAACCTGTATTGATAATTTTCGCTGGGGCGGTGTTCCTATATATATTTTCGCAGGAAAAAGAATGGCTCAAAAAACCACAAAGATAATAATACGTTTCAAAAAACTGCCGGGCATTAATTTCTATAAAGGATTTTCTGATGCAGAGCCAAATGTGCTGGTTATAAGGATACAACCGGATGAGGGACTTTTCTTCAGAATTAATGCAAAAAGACAAGGCAACGATTTCACATTGGGTAATGTGGATCTTGATTATTGCCAGGACTGTGGTTATGAAGGTAATTCTCCCGAAGCATATGAACGGCTTTTGATTGAAGCCATAAACGACAATAAGGCACTGTTTACAAGGTGGGATGAACTGGAATATTCGTGGAAATATATTGACAGTCTGTATGAAGCACGCAAGTCTGTAATTGTGAAATACCCTAATTATAAAGCCGGTGGAATAGGACCGCATTCAGCTTATGAGCTAATTGAAAGAGATGGCAGAACATGGTGGAGAGAAGGAGGAAGTGATGGCAATTTATGATGTATCCATGGAAATTCATGACAATATGATGGTTTACAAGAATAAAAAGGAAAAACAACCAAAGCGAAAAATTACACATAAATATTTAAAAAACGGTGTCAATGAATCTAAAATTTCTTTGGGACTTCACACCGGAACCCATATTGATGCTCATCTTCATATGTCTGAAAACGGCGATACCATTGAAAATGTAAAGCTGAGCAAGCTTATCAGCAAGGTAAGGGTGCTTGATTTTACTCATTTAAATGATGGAATAACTGCGGAAGATTTAATGAAAAAGGATATTGAAAAAGAAAATTTTATTCTCTTTAAAACAAGAAATTCTTTTGAGGACACATTTAACCGTAAATTTATCTACCTTGAGAAAAGCGGTGCTGAATATCTAAAGGACAAAAGCCTGGCAGGAGTAGGTACAGATTCTCTTGGCATCGAACGAAGCCAGCCCGGACACCCGACCCATAAGATCCTGATGGAAAACGGTATTATTATAATTGAAGGCCTTCGGCTAAAAGACATTAAAGAAGGCGAATACATGATGTATGCACTTCCATTAAAAATCCGCGGGGGAGACGGTGCTCCTGCAAGGGTAGTTTTGGAAGACCTATAGCTGACATATGCCACCATAGAGCGTGTGGTTGTAGTATAATGTATTCAGATGTGTTTGGGGAGGTATGAACATGAAAAATATATTCCAAGAAAATAAATGGGACAAGATACAGAAAAAGAAAAAGCAGGAAGCGAAAATAAAAAAAATAAAAGAAGCCCAGAAGGACAAAGAGAAAAAAGAAGAAAAAGAATAGTACGGAACCCGTAACCACGGGTTCTTTTTTTATGGGTTGATTTTATTTATTCAACATTATCACGTAAAATCACACTCCGTCGTTTTGACACTTTGTGTTGTGGGTTGTGCAATCAGGGAGGAGAATATATAATATATGGAGCAATATTGTTACCTGCTAATAATAGTTACTGATAAATAATAGTAAATTTTGTATATTGCAAGGGAGAACGTTAATGAATTATTTTTTGACTGAAGAACAAGAGATGATCCAGGAGCTGGCTGCAAAGATAGCTGATGAGAAAATCAAACCAGTGGCAATTGAATATGATGAAAAAGGCATATTCCCAAGGGATATAGTTAAAATACTTGCTGATTCCGATTTATGCGGAGTATATATACCGGAGGAATACGGCGGTTTCGGCGGAGGTATTTTCGAAATGGCGCTTGTTGTTGAGCAGTTAAGTCGTGCTTGCGGGGGAATCGCCCTTGCTTATGCAGGAACAGGACTTGGAACTTATCCGATTATACTTTTTGGAACCGAAGAACAGAAACAGAAATTCCTTCCGCCCATAGCATCCGGGGAAAAGCTTGCAGCTTTCGGTCTTACCGAAGCCAATGCAGGATCTGACGCAGCCGGAATACAGACTACAGCCGTCCTTGACGGAGATGAATATGTCCTGAATGGTACGAAGCAATGGATTACTAACGGAGGAGAAGCCGATATATATACGGTTGTAGCGTGTACAAATCGCGCAAAGGGAGCAAGGGGATTCAGTGCGTTTATAGTAGAAAAAGATACACCGGGATTTTCTTTTGGTAAAAAAGAAAACAAAATGGGTATCCGCGCATCTGTTACCAGTGAACTAGTCTTCGAAGACTGCAGGATTCCAAAGGAAAACCTTCTTTCAAGAGAAGGAATGGGGTTCCTTGTTGCGATGAAAACTTTAGACAGAACCCGCCCGGGTGTTGCGTCGCAGGCGCTTGGTATAGCGCAGGGCGCTCTCGATGAAGCCCTTAAATATTCACTGGAAAGAGAGCAGTTCGGCAAGACCATATCGTCTTTCCAGGCTGTGCAGCATATGATGGCTGACATGGCAATCCAGATTGAAGCCACCAGATGCCTTGTTTATCAAACATGCCGCCATATAGATTCAGGGGCAAAATCAATTTCAAAGGAATCTGCAATTTCCAAAGTTTTCGCTTCAGACACTGCTATGAAAGTAACAATTGATGCCGTTCAGGTAATGGGCGGATACGGCTATATGAAAGAATATCCAGTTGAGAAAATGATGAGAGACGCTAAAATTACACAGATTTATGAAGGCACCAACCAGATTCAGAGAAATGTTATTGCTCTTGAATTGATTAAAGGTATAAAAACCCATAAATAGATTACAAAGGAGAGCAACTTGAACGTAATAGTATGCGTAAAACAGGTTCCCGGGACTAATGAGGTCAAGATGAACAAGGAAACCAACACCATTATCCGTGAAGGAATCGAAGCGATTATAAATCCATTTGACACATATGCTGTTGAAGAGGGTGTGAGGATAAAGGAACAAACCAGCGGCAAAGCAACTGTGATCAGCATGGGGATACCCAGTGTCGTTGACCTGCTGAAAGAAACCATAGCCGTTGGAATCGATGATGCGGTCCTGCTGAGCGACAGGGCTTTCGCTGGAGCGGATTCTCTGGCCACTTCATATGCTCTTTCAATGGGAATAAAGCACATAGGCGAATATGACCTGATTATCTGCGGCAAGCAGGCTATGGACGGCGATACCGCGCAGGTCGGTCCGGGGCTTGCTGAAAAACTCAATATTCCACATACCACATATGTCAGAAAAATCGAAGAAATCCGCGAAGGATATATCAGATGCCAAAGAATGACCGAGGATGGATATGAAGTCATTGAAATGCTTCTTCCCGCTGTAATTACTGTTGTAAAAGAAATTAACGAGCCGCGACTGCCTTCATTAAAAGGCATGATGAGATCAAAAAAAGCCCAGATCACGGTCTGGACTACTGATGACATCGGTGCGGATAAATCTCTTTGCGGACTTAAAGGTTCGCCGACACAGGTTGTAAAAACTTTTGTCCCGATACATGATGTTAAAAGCGAAATGATGGAAGGAACACCTGAAGAGCAGGCATCAAAACTAGCCAAGAAACTGCTTTCGATGCAGTTTGCAATATGCCAGGAGGAGGAAAGCTGATGGCCAGTATCAAAATTATCAATGAAAAATGCGTCGGCTGCCGCCTTTGCATAGGAGCGTGTCCCTTTGGGGCGATGGAAATGTCGAATGACAGGAAAGCTGTCATACTAGACAATTGTACATTATGCGGCGCTTGTGTCTCGGCATGTAAATTCGAGGCAATAGATTTTCAAAAAGAAGAAGTTTCTAACTCCGTAGATATTTCATTGTATGAGGGCATATGGATTTTTGCCGAACAGAAACACGGCGAACCGGAATCCATAGCATATGAGTTGCTTGGTGTAGGCCGCACGCTTGCTGATGACAGAAACACGACTCTTACAGCGGTTCTTATTGGAAACAGACTCGATGATGCATGTAAAAAACTTATAATGCAGGGAGCAGATAGAGTTATGGTCGTTGAAGACGAAAGCCTTGACCACTATAACGATGAGTCCTATACGGATATATTTGTTCAGCTTATAAGGGAAAATAATCCGGAAGTAATCCTTATGGGAGCAACAACATACGGAAGGTCGCTTGCCCCTAGGATTGCATCTAGGATAAATACAGGGCTAACAGCGGACTGCACTAAGTTGGAAATTGACCCCGAAGACGGAAAGCTTCTTCAGACACGTCCCGCATTCGGTGGGAATCTTATGGCAACCATCATTTGCCCTAACCACAGGCCTCAGATGGCAACTGTCAGGCACAAGGTGATGAAAGAACTTGAGCCGGATGATAAAAGAACCGGTGAAATAATAAGACCCGAGGTAACCATACCCAAAGACTTAAAGATAAAAGTTAAGGACGTCGTATCAACCATATGCGAAATGGTTCCCTTAACAGAAGCAGATATAATTGTTTCCGGAGGAAGGGGAATGGGAGATCCTAAGAACTTTGCGCTTATAAATGAATTGGCTGAAATACTCGGTGGAGCCGTGGGTGCATCAAGAGCAACTGTTGATGCCGGCTGGATTGAATACAGCCATCAGGTTGGCCAGACCGGCCAGACTGTCGGCCCCCAGGTCTACTTTGCCTGTGGGATATCCGGAGCAATCCAGCATCTCGCCGGGATGTCATCGTCAGACACCATTATAGCCATTAATAAAAATCCGGATGCTCCGATTTTTAAAGTTGCGACATTCGGCATTGTAGGCGATGTAATGGAGATGCTTCCGCTTCTTATAAAAGAATTTAAAGCCGTACTTGGATAAATAGTTGAATTGAGTAAAACCGCCTGGTAACCCCGGGTGGTTTTTTTATTACAATCATTTATTGTGCTCCGGATACTTTGAATGAATTGGGTGATATAATGTTTAAGTGGGGGAAATATGGACACTGAGAAAATTATTAGTTTATATGAGAAGCATTTATTTGAAAAGATACTGCCGTTCTGGCTGGACTATTCGATTGATGATGAATTCGGCGGATATATGACATGGCTGGACAGGGAAGGAACCTTGTTAAGTACTGATAAACCGGTATGGATGCAGGGTCGCGGCGTCTGGACATTCGCACGTATATATAATGAATTCAGAAAAGAACAGAAGTATCTTGATGCGGCGCGAAGCGGATATGAGTTCCTAAAAAATTATTGTACAGATAACGATGGAAGGATGTTTTTTAGGATGACACGAGACGGACGTCCTGTCAGGAAGAGACGGTATGTGTTCGCCGATGTCTTTGCTGCGGCAGGATATGCGGAATATTATCGCGCTTCAGGGGATGTCAAAGCCCTGGAACTTGCGGTTAAATCATTTTCAATTGTTTATGATGCATTTAACACACCAGAAGGCATTGCCCCTAAGTATGAACCGAAAACCATGAACATGCAGGCGCATTCACCCTCAATGATAATAATCGATCTATGCAAGACAATGCGTTTGGTCGACGACTCTTATGATTATACCGGGATTATTCGCGATGCATGTATGAAGGTAACTAATGAGTTTTTTAAACCGGAACTAGGGTGTCTTCTTGAAAATATAGGTCCGAAAGGGGAATATAGCAAGGATATTCCGGAGGGGCGGCTGGTTAACCCCGGGCATGCGATTGAAAGCGCTTGGTTTATTCTTGAAGAGGCAATCGAAAGGAAAGACTCATATTTGCGTAAAAAATCTCTGGAAATTCTGGAAGATTCCCTTGAAATAGGATGGGACAAAGAATTCGGCGGAATATTCTATTTTTTGGATTCCGAGGGGTATCAGCCATATAATCTTGAGTGGGACATGAAACTGTGGTGGCCGCATAACGAAGCTTTGTTTGCGTTGTTGCTTGCCCATAAAATCACAGGCGAAGAAAAGTTTGCCAACTGGTATAGTAAGGTCCATGACTGGTCAATGTCTCATTTCTATGATGAGGAGTACGGAGAGTGGTATGGATATCTGCACAGGGACGGAAGTCTTTCCCATAGCCTGAAGGGCTCACTTTGGAAAGGTCCGTTCCATGTTCCCAGATTCTACATGAAAGGCCTTAAGTTACTGAAATAAAAAAATGAGAAAAAGCCCTTCGGGCAAATTCTCATTTCGCAATAATAGTATAATCATCCCTCGGATTCTTATACAAGTTTTATTTTTGTTCTGGTTTCACCTTGGGAATAATCTTAAAGAAGGTGGTAGTATCCGGATCTACTTCTCCATATTTTATAAAAATTGCTATTTCCTCTGAAAATGCAATAAGGTAGTTTATAAGTACAATTGCTATGAACCAGGTTGTGTTCATGAAATATGATGCAATTATTGCGGCGTAGACCAAAACTCCGCCGAGGCGAAGCAGCGAAGTGTGCATCATTATCGGTTTTTTGCATAGAATTCCGGAGATGACAAATGACAATCCAAGCAGGGAGAAGAATACTATAAGAAGGATTTTATTGGGCATTAAATACTGAGGATATAATACGGCAAGGAAATATGCTGATGAAATATAAAAGAATAAATCGGCTATAGAATCAAGCGCCTTCCCGATTTCTGTTTTCTGGTTGAATCTTCTGGCAATCTGCCCGTCGAAAAAGTCGGTAGAACCGAGAATGACATAGCCTATTAAGAAGGCAAGTTCCTGTCCGCTGTGCACAAAAAAGAATAGAAGCGGGAGAAAAAGAAATCTCGACACCGATAAGAAATTGGGAATCGTTAAATATTTTCTTTCTGACATGATAACTCCTTGTGTTGTTACTCTGATTTAACAATAATACCACAACTTAATAGCAGATTATATAACCAGGTAACAAGAACAGGGACACCCAAACAGGGTATTTTACGCGACATGATTTGAATACAAATCTAATAAAGATAAATCTTCATTAGACACTCTTCCCGTGGAAACCACCCAAGGTAAAATTCCTAATATGATATAATTAAAAAAAATCTTCAGGCGGGATGAATGGGAGTACTGTATTTTTTTATAGTATTGGCGGCAACGACAGTAGGTGCAATAGCCGGTGTCGGAGGGGGAGTTCTTATAAAGCCCACCCTTGATGCCTTAGGCCATTATAATGTAGAAATTATCGGGGTTCTTTCTTCTGTTGCGGTTCTTGGCATGGCCGTTGTGGCAACCGCCCGGAGATTAATACAAGGATTGAAAATAGATAAGAAAATCATCCTTCTGGCTATCGGTGCAATAGCTGGTGGGTTTGTCGGCAAGGAGGTTTTTTATCTTCTTCTGACCGTAATGGACGGTCCTATCGTGAAGATAATACAGTCGGTTCTAATTGCCTTGTTAATGATAATTATTTTATTTAAGAACAAGATTCCTAGATATTGCATCGAAAATATGATTGGTGTCTTTGCTGTTGGACTAACCCTTGGGACACTTGCCTCATTTCTTGGAATCGGTGGTGGGCCGGTTAATGTAGCCGTCCTGTATCTATTGTTAAATATGGACATTAAAAAGGCAGCTGCCGGCTCAATCTTTATAATACTCCTTGCCCAGGCATCAAAAATTTTAACTATTTCAATAAGCGAAGGATTAGGTTCGTATGACCTTAAAATGCTGTGGTATATGATTCCTGCAGGAATTACCGGCGGCCTGCTTGGTTCATGGCTTCATAATAAGATAGGTGAAAAATCAATGCATATCCTTTTTGATATAACGGTGGGTGTGGTTATTGCAATTTGCACTTACAATATCATAAGGGCAATAGTGTGAGGAAAAATATGAAAATCAGGAAATTTGAAACAAGTGACACTGAAGATGTAGTAAAGGTTTGGGATAAAAGCGGTCTTTTGCATTCTCCGAACGATCCATATGAAGAAATAAGGAATAAGTCTGAATTTCAAGTTGATTTATTTCTGGTAGGCGAAATCAATGGGAAGCTCATGGCCACAATAATGGTCGGGTACGAAGGCAGGAGGGGCTGGATAAATTCATTGTGTGTGCTGCCTGAATACCAGGGCAATGGATATGGCAAAGAGTTGGTCCGGCATGGAGTCGAATTACTCCGCCTGTTGGGAGCGCCTAAGGTCAATATTCTTATAAGGCCGAACAATTCTAAAGTTAAGGCATTCTATGAAAAACTCGGATTTGAATCAGAGGATGCAATCCTTATGTCTCATCGTTTCACACGGGAAAAATAATAAAAAAACAGGTATTGACCTTACCCTTGGGGCAAGGTCTATACTGTTATTGCAAGCCGCTTCCGGCTGCTGCAGAAACTGGAATAACGGCTGCGCAATCGATTGCAGATGGAGAAGAAATGTATACAATAGGTAACTTTTCAAAAATTAATCTGGTCACCACGAAAGCCCTTCGGATTTATGACGAGATGGGATTGCTAAAACCAAGCCATGTCGATAAATTCACAGGCTACAGGTACTACTCATCATCACAGCTTCCAAGAATGCATAGAATTCTTGCACTTAAGACCATGGGTTTCACATTAAACGAGATAAAGACGGTTGTTGACGATGAGAAGACAATAAGAATGCTTCTGGAATCTAAACTCCGGGAAACAGAAAAAAATATTCAAAATAGCCATGTAAGATTGATGAATATCAGAAGTTACCTCGAAGGATTGAAAGGAGAGGGAGATATGGATTATGACGTTATTATAAAAGAACTGCCGGAATGCATAGTTTATTCAAAACGCATGATAATACCGGATTACGACAGCTACTTCAAAGAAATACCAGCGATAGGCGAGGAAGTCAAGGCGGCGAATCCTGAGCTTAAATGTGCTGTCCCGGAATATTGCATTATCATATATCATGATGATGAGTTTAAAGAAAAGGACATTGACATTGAATACTGCGAAGCGGTCACTGAATTCGGGAATGAAACAGAAAAAATTAAGTTCAAGAAATTGAAAGCGGTTCCCGAGGCAGCCTGCTTACTGCATAGGGGGCCATACGACACGTTGCATGTTTCATACGGAAAGTTGTACAAATGGATGGAAAAGAACGGCTATGAAAAAACCATGCCCGACAGGGAATCTTTCATTGATGGAATCTGGAACAAGGAAAATCCGGAGGACTGGCTTACTGAAATCCAAATACCGATTCAAAAGGGTTAAGTTGCATCCACCGCCTGACAGGCGCTGATTTACACAGTCACTGGTTTAATGTAAGAATTAACCAGTGGCTTTTTTTAAATCAATATTATAAAGAATCAGAAGGTTTTATATGCACAACGCACACGACATCCAACGGATGTCGTGTGCGTGCTTATTGTTTGTTCCGTGTGTTAAAATGATTAGGGGGACCTTTATGCAACCTTATAATTATGTAAATCCGCTTATAAATACTGCAAAACCAAAGCCCAGATGGGTTTTCTTCCAATCTGCCAGCAGGCCGTTTGGCATGGTTCAACTGAGTCCCGATACTGATACAGACGGAACATGGGGCGTCGGTTACAGATATGACTCGCCGAGGATTAAGTGTTTTTCACATATTCATTCCTGGCAGCTAAGCGGAATACCAGTTCTGCCCTTCGCAGGAGAATATTCTGATGAAATCAAAGAAGGTTATGTTTATTCTCATGATACGGAAATAGTTAAGCCGGGTTATCATAAAATTGAGTTGGACAATGGAAATATCACAGCGGAATTGACCGCTTCAAAACGTGTCGGAATGCATAAATATACGTTTTCGGTAAATGTGATACCGGGCATATATATTGATCTAAAAAAACCTCTTGGTCCAAGTGAAATGGGGGATATGAAGGCAAACCGGATCTCAGACCACAGATTATCAGGTTATGTTATTAATTCTCCGACTGTACGCCGGCATAAGCCGTGCACAATATATTTCTGTATCGATTTCAATCAAGATATATGTGAAATGGCGATTAGCGATGACGATAGTCTAACTATAAACTTCAGCAAATCAAAGAAACCATTATTAATGAAAACTGCAATATCATTTGTCAGCGAAAAACAAGCGGCATTAAACATGAAAACCGAGATCAGCCACTGGGATTTTGGCTTGGTGGTTTCAGAAGCTAAAGCAGAATGGAGTGGAATTTTAAACAGAATACAGGTTATGGGGGGAACCCACGAACAAAGGGTAAGATTCTACACAGATTTATGGCGTACTACTTTCGGAGGACATGTAGTAAGCGATACAGACGGTAAATGGTGCGACAACACCGGGGAAAATCCGGTCGTACGGCAAGTGTCCCTAAAACAAGACGGAACGCCTGAATTTGAATTTATATCTAATGCAGATATTTTCTGGGGTGCCCACTGGAGCCTATCAATAATATGGGACCTAATCTTCCCTGAAATAAAAAGCGCATATTGTAAATCCCTTGTTGAAATGTATAAATACGGCGGTCTGATTCCCAGGGGGCCGTCAGGCGGCAACTACACTTTTGTAATGATAGCCGCCCATTCGGGTGCATTTATCACGTCGGCATATATGAAAGGAATCCGCGATTTTGATATTGAAACAGCCTATGAAGGTATAAAAAGAAATGCATATCCCGGGGGATTGATGGGCAGGTCGGGATATGAAAGCATGAGCGCTGTTGACGGCCGGATTGAAGAATTCATTGAAAAGGGGTACATATCTGAAAGAGAGCCGTTAAGTCGCGGTTTCCATTGTGATGGCGCAGCCCAGACTCTTGAGTATAGCTATGACCACTGGTGCATCGCGCAACTTGCTAAAAAGCTTGGATATGATGACGATTATGAATACTATATGGAGAAATCACAGAATTACAGGAATATCTATGACAATGAAACAGGATTCATGCGGCCGCGCAACGGTGACGGGTCATTCCTGGAACCGTTTAATCCGCTCAGTAAAGAAGGTTTCTGCGAAGGAAACAGCTGGGGTTACACCTATTATGTTCCACATGATATCCCAGTGTTAATAGAACTAATGGGAGGGAAAAAAGAATTCATAAAGAAACTGAATTATGCCTTCGAGATTGCCGGTGAAATGAATTATTATGCATCAAAACCGGAGCTTAGAAGGGATAAGGCATATATTAATTACGGCAATGAAAACACACGTTTTCATGCGGCATTGTTCAGTCACGCCGGAGCGTCGGAACTCACTCAAAAATGGAGCAGGAAGGTAAAGGACAGCTTGTTTTCAAATACTGGAAAACTGGGTTTCTGCGAGGATGATGACTGCGGATTATCAGGAGGGACCAGTCTCTTGCTTGCACTTGGGCTGTTTGATATTAAGGGCGGAGCATATGGTAATCCGGTGTATGAACTGGGTTCTCCGATTTTTGATGAAGTGAATATTAGTCTGAATAATGAGTATTACAATGGCACTCAGTTTAGGATGATTATGACAAATAACTCGCCGAACAATCCTTATATAAAATCTGTTGAATTAAATAAAGTGAAAATCATCGGCTTCACCATAAGCCATGAAGAATTGGTAAAAGGCGGAGAATTGCTCATTGAAATGAGTGGCACAGCGGACAGATAGGTAAATGTTAAAAACTTTGCCGGGAGGGCTGTTATGTGTTTTAAAGTTAAGCCTGCTAAAATCAAATACCAAAAAGCTCCGGAAGACAACCTTGCCTATACAGAGGAGATGAATAAAATATACACCCGCTGGACCAGGGCGTACGACAGATTCATAGCTGTTTTCCCATTATGGAAAAAATGGCTCAGGACTGTGCTTCCATATGTTGAGGGCAAAAAACTTCTTGAGGTATCCTTCGGAACGGGCTTTCTGTTAACCCAATATCCCGTTGATATTGAATTGCACGGCATAGACTATAATGCGGATATGGTTTCATGGGCCCGCACTAAGATGGACAAAATCAGCAGAAAAGCAGAATTAATACAGGGCAACGTTGAGCAGCTGCCTTATCCGGACAGTTCATTCGACACGGTTGTCGTGACTATGGCCTTCAGCGGATACCCGGACGGGGACAGGGCTCTTTCTGAGATGCTCAGGGTATTGAAAAGCGGCGGGAAGCTGCTGATGGTTGATTATGATTACCCGCCGGACATGAACCTTTTTGGCTACTGGATTACAATGATTATGGTTAAAAGCGGTGACTTGATTAAAGATATAAACAGCTTCATCAGAAGAACAGGATGCACATATGAATCAAGGTGCATAGGTTCATTTAAAAGCGCACAGCTTTTTATAATAACAAAAACGGTGGACAGCAATGCTTGATGGTATGCAAAAACATATTGTCCGTGGACTGATGGCGGGGCTTTGCCTGCTTTGGCTTGTCTTCGGGATAATAATGCTGGATAAAAATATACTCCTCGGTATTCTCATGATGGCTAATGGGCTGTGCTTCGGCTTCTTTGCGTTTGTGTGCAAAGCCAAAAGCCGTCTTTTAAAATGGCTTCTTTATGTTTTTGTGGGGGCGAATATTATTCTTACGCTTACAGACCAAATGGGTTTGTATGACTGGATTGTATTGGTGCTTTATATAATTCTTATTGCTTTTATGATAATTGACGATACCGGTAAATAAGCAAGTCCCTTCGTGAACTGGAAAAATCAATTCGCTTCATTTGATTCTATATTTATATGGGCTAGTTGGGTACAATGGGATTTTCAACAAGCCACATCGGACTCATGTAATTTCCATAAAGGGTTATTGACCAGTGAAGGTGGGGGCCTGTTGAGAATCCGGTTGATCCAACCTTTCCTATCAAATCTCCCTTTTCCACAAAATCGCCTTTAGTCACATCGAGTTCACTCATATGCAGATAACTTGAGAACAATTCCATTCCATGATCGATTATAACAGTATTACCTGTTCTGACCAGTTCTCCGGAAAAAACCACCTCGCCGCTGTTTGCTGCTATTATCGGGTCGCCGGTATCACCGTCAATGTCCAGTCCTGAATGGCGGTACGGGTTTTCGCCGTTAATATAACGTGTCTGTGCATAGCTGGTTCCAAACTCACCTGTAAGCGGCAGTATAAATAAACCGTCAAGATAAGAGGTTTCATTGGAGTGAGACTTAGCTTCCCTTACCATGATATAATCGTTTGCGGTATTTGCCGGATCGGCCTTTTCAGCAAGTTCGTCGGACACAACCAGTTCCTGGTATATAGTCTCAAAATCATCCGGCAATACAGTAATTTTGTATACTTCATAAGCTTCTTTGGAATCTTCCTCATAACGGTAGATGGTTACTGTGTAATCTTTGGGTGCAGTCCACCAATTTATTGGCATATACATTACATAACTGCCGCCGTAATGCATGAAATCAGCTTCAAAGTCTCCTAGATTAGACTCAAGTGAAAAGGATTCACCCTCTTCTGAATAATCAATGAAAAATGCCAGGATATCCCCGGGACGGGCTTCGCTGTAAAGTATTTCAACAGAAGTCGGTAGATTTTGAATGAAAGAGTAGTCAAGCGATATTGTTCCATACGAATTCGGATAACTGCTTACTTCATATATAGCCTTGAGCTTATATTCAAGGCTGCCTTCAAAATCCGGGACAACCGCTGCATCGCTCAGCAAATCGTATTCCATAAACAATTCTCCGTTATGATATTCGTATAAAATGATTCCGTCAGGTGTTTGCCCGGGTTTATAATCAGCCATGAGAACTTGACCGGGTTCCAGGGTTTCTATTTCCGAACGGCTGGATTCTAAAATGCTTTCTGAAACTGGTTCATCCGTAGGCATGAGACGTATCCAACGTATGTCTGTATATGAGGGGTTCAGCGGCATTTCAGCACTTAATAATATTTTGGGTATGGGTTGCATTATTTCTTTATAATCGTCATATACCATTTCCATTGAAAACAGAGATTTTGTCATATCTTCTGAAATAGAATAATATCCTTCGGGAGTGCCTGCATAAGCAGTTTCATTTTCCAAGTCCAACAGAATGTCATATTGCACTGATTCCAATACCGGAGTCTCAATAATTACTGTATATATAGTAGTATTTATAGAAACACCGGGTTTGCCGCCGATGTATTCAAGGCTGCTGCGAAGCTCGGGATAAAACCCGGCTTCTAACGGTTCGGAATCGGGCAATTCATTTTCATTGTAAAGGACGATGCTGTCTGAAGAAAGTATATAGTCCATGATTTCTGACGAGATAATATAATAAGTTTTTTTCAGAAGGCCTTTTTCAATGCATCCTTCGCCGGTAAAAGGATTTATGTAAATGGGATAATGTTTTGTTATATCCGGACGATAGATTACATGCAGTGTTATTTCATAACCGAAGCGGGGGGGAATTGCTTCAACCTTTTCTGTGGATTTAAGAGTGTCAATAATTAGATTGCTTTCATTTAGCTTTAATGTATCTGCGAGAACAGGGGTGTCTGAACCGGGAATGTAAACGGAAACTTCACGCGCGAAAACCCCACGCTGCGTAACCAGGTAAAAACCTGCGGCTACCATCGCGCAAAGTAAAGTTAATATAAATAGTATTGCAGCTATTTTTTTCATGTTGCTTTCGGTTGGGCAATGCCGGCCATCCGTAGCTTTTCCTTTTGGTCGGATACGGAATAAGTTTCCATATACATTTTATGAAGCCCTGAGGCTTCTTCATCTGAAAAAGGTACGGCTCCGCCGATTGCGAAAGAGTCTATGAATGTCCTGCATGATTTTTCAAGAATAATATTAACTGTAAAAGCTTCATCCAGTGTTCTACCGATGCAGACTGCACCATGGTTGGCAAGAAGGCAGGCGTTCCGGCCTTCAATGGACCTGAGAACGCCGGTTACCATTTTTTCTGATCCAGGGTGTGCGTAATCTGCGACTTTTAAACCAGGGCCTATCAACTGTGCCATGTCGTCAAGAATCGGAGGAACCTCCATCCTTGCAGCGGCAACAGTACAGCCATACTGCGGGTGGGTATGAATTATGCCGTTAATTTCGGGACGGGTCCTGTAAATTGCGGCATGCATGGGGGTTTCGCTGCTTGGGGGCAGTTTTCCGCTGGATTCCAAGGTGTTAATATTTACAAGAACAATATCTTCGGGTTTTATAGCCGAGTAATCCCTTCCGCTTGGAGTAATCAGCATTGTATTTTTGTCAATCCTTGCGCTTACATTGCCCCATGTGCCTGCGGCCAATCCCGTATCTACGATTTTCTTACCGGCCTTACAGACCATTGTCCTGATTTTATGTTCCATGCCATCCTCCGTAAAAACATTTTACCACATTTTTCTAAAAACCCCCGGAAGGGTTCATTAAAATGCAAAATCATCCATATCTGATTACCCGGCAAATAAGATCTACATGAGTAAAACCGCCGTATGTTTTTATGCATTTCCGGCGGTAGAATGAACCTGTATGTCTTGTGCTCTTCAATTACTCCAAATTGACAATAATCACTCGTTGTATAAGCGGGCTGTCAAATTGTCATTCAAGTCGCCGCTGAAGTTCGTCGATTGTTATACAATCTGCGGTATGTCAGTTATTAAACAATTAGATCAGGCTTCAATTAATTGACCGTCTGTAGTAACTGTAACAACATTCCATGGGAGATATTTACCGCTATTCATTAAAGCGCTTTTTGTTGCCTGGACGATTCCGCCGCAGCAGGGCACTTCCATTCTCAGGACAGTAACACTCTTAACATTATTGTTCCTTATAATTGCAGTAAGCTTATCAGTGTAATCAAGCATATCCAACTTCGGGCAGCCAATGATGGTTACGCGGCCTTTAATAAATTTCCTGTGTATATCAGCATATGCATAAGCTGTGCAGTCGGCTGCAATCAACAGTTTCGCGCCGTTAAAGTATGGGGCGTTCACCGGAACAAGTTTTATTTGGACGGGCCACTGCTGCAGTTCGGACTCCAATTCTCCTGCGGTTGCCGAAGGTTCTGAATGATGGGAATGTGCCCTGCCAATGCTCCTTGACGCTGTTCCCGGACATCCGCATGCAAGGGGTTCCGGAGCCTTTTCCTTTGCTGCAATATTAGCTTTTACAGCTTCTTCATCATAGGCTTTCGCATCACGTTCATCCATGGTAATCGCGCCTGTCGGGCATTCGGGAAGACAATCGCCAAGGCCGTCGCAATACGATTCGGAGACTAACTTTGCCTTTCCGTCTATCATCTGTATTGCTCCTTCATGGCAGGCGTCCACACATATTCCACACCCATTGCATAATTCCTCATCAATGCTAATTATTTTACGTTTCATATCGTTCATCCTTTCATATAACCAGGGAGCTACTTGTTTTCTCATGCACAATATACTAAAATTAAGGCGAATAATCTGTAACATATGTTACGAAGAGGCGGATATGTATACAAAATATACTGATATATTAATGAAATCACATTTATTTAAGAATATTGAACGGGGCAATTTAAATCACCTCCTTGGATGTCTTAATCCAATAATGCGAAGCTATGGCAAATTTGATATAGTTGCCGCAGAGGGAATGCGGCTGAATGGCATAGGCATCGTTCTTGAGGGAGCCTTGAATATCTCAAAGACCAGCCTGACGGGAAACCGGATTTTGCTGGGAACAGCTGAACCCGGGGAACTATTCGGAGAAAATGCAGCTTATTCAGCAGACTGTGTGTGGCCGGCAAGCGTTGAATGCCAAAGCGAAGCGGTGGTCATGTTTATAAAACCGGGAAGTATAGTTGACCAATGTTCGCATGCATGCATATGGCACGGACAACTGCAAAAAAACATGCTTGGCATACTTTCTGCGAGAGCAATTAAATTAACAAAAAAAATTGAGTATCTCGCCATAAAGGGACTAAAGGCAAAAATATGCACATACTTGTATAGCATCTATGTCAGGACAGGAAACCTTGAATTCAACCTGCCGATGAAAAAATATGAACTGGCAGAATTTTTTAATACCGCGCGGCCCTCTCTTTCAAGGGAGATAATTAACCTAAGGAATGATGGAATAATAGATTTCGCCGGAAGTAGAATAAAACTACTAAATGTTGATAGGGTTGAAAAAATTATAGATGGTCTTGAATAAGTTGTCCAAAAAACTTTGGGAGATTTAATTGAATATAAAAAACAGAATTTGTTTTACAAAAAAAGAAACCCCGCTATGCGGGGTTTCGATTAGTTGTCAGTTCAAATTCTCGTTACTAATTAATAGCTACTCCTCTTTGCTCTGAAGCAATCATTGCAGTATACAGGACGTTCGCCTGTAGGCTTGAATGGGACCTGTGTTTCAGCTCCGCATTCAGCGCAAGTTGCTGAGTGCATCTGACGTTCGCCATTGTAACGGTTTTTTTTACGTGAAGCTCTACAATCAGGGCATCTTTTGGGTTCGTTAGCAAAACCCTTTTCTGCATAAAATTCTTGTTCTGAAGCAGTAAACTGAAAATCAGCTCCGCAATCAGCACATGCTAATGTTTTATCCTCGTACATATTCCTACCTCTTTCTCTGTACCATTTTATTATGTTGTGGTGTTAGACGAAATGTAGAAATCTTCCCCTGGGTAATGACAAAACCGATCTTTTCCCGTAAGTAATGAGTCTCCAATGCGAATCCCCGCAACAAATATTAACCAACCGGTTCAAACAATTTGCTCATTACCGGGTGAGGACCTTTCCTCACGTAGTGTATTATAACTTAATAGTTTGCAATGTGCAAGATAATTATTTTAAACGATAATTTATGAATAAAACAGTAAAAAAACAGCGATATGGTTTGATAGACAACTATATAACCCCGTTTTTTAGGAATATGGTTAAATTTATTACTTTCAGGGTATAAGAAATCATAAAAGTTAAAGGAGATATATTATGTTGAAAACAGGAGACAAAGCTGTTGATTTTAAGCTTAATGATGATACGGGAAAAGAAATTTCCCTTGAAAACTATAAAGGAAAGAAAATTGTATTGTACTTTTATCCCAAGGACAACACCCCCGGATGCACAATTGAGGCAAAAGGATTCAAGGATGTATATGATGAAATACTTGATACGGGGGCAGTGGTAGTCGGCGTAAGTCCTGACGGACTGGACTCTCACTGTAAATTCCGGGACAAATTTGAACTCCCGTTCCACTTGCTTTCTGATCCTTTGCATACACTGGCAGACGCATACGGATCATGGGGAGAAAAAAGCATGTATGGGAAAAAATATATGGGAATCATAAGGTCTACCTTCATTATTGATGAAAACCAGGTGATAAGCCATGCATTTCCAAAGGTATCTCCCAAGACCCACGCTGATGAGATATTGAAAGCTCTCGGGTCGTGAACCTAATAATCATTAAATAGAAATGCCCGGGCAGTTTAGTGCCGGGCATTTTTTGTTTTTACTTATCGGTTGCTCAATTATACAGCTCGTACGCTTTCATCCCCCGGTTCTGATTTTAATGGCGTTTTCAACATTATATGTGAAGATTTTACCATCGCCGATATTTTCGGGATGAAGAACCTTTTTACACGTTTCAATAACCAAGTCCACTAATCTAAAGAGCATTTCTCCCGATTTTGTGTCAATCATAGAAAAATAAAAGGCTGTGCGCTTCACAGGTATTTGTTATTATTGTTATAGGGAGATCTTATGCCAATCATTCTTTTTATACTTTTATATATTACAGGAGTCATGCTGAGCTTTGCAGAGAAATCAAATATAAGAGGGTTTAGTCTGAATGTGTTTTTTAGAGTTCTCATGTTTCTTAAAGTGAAAAAACGGCAGATATTTTTCCACACACTTATCTTTCAGGGAATAAACCTTACCATGTTTGGAATTCTCCTGATTTTATATTTTCTTATGAATGAAAAAGACAGCGCAACAGTATACAATATATATAGATGGGTCTCACTAGGACTATTCACAGCGATTATAGTTGTAACTGCAGCTGATACAATAATCCTTGAAAAGAATGGAAAAGGAAAAATAGATGAAAGTAATTGATATAAGAAGCGATACGGTAACCAAGCCCACTGAAGAAATGAGAATGGCCATGTACAGGGCACAAGTTGGAGATGATGTCTGCGGCGACGACCCTACTGTCATTGAACTTGAAGCAATGGCTGCCAAGATAACCGGAAAAGAAGCTTCAATCTTCGTTCCCAGCGGAACATTCGGCAACCAGCTGTCTTTATTTACCCATTGTGAAAGGGGAAATGAAGTCATACTGGATAACAACTGCCATATAGTTGAACATGAAGCAGGAGCGTCCTCAATCATTGCAGGGGTGCAGTTGCGTGCTGTAAACTGTCCCGAAGGAATACTGAGTCCGGAAGACATTGATGTGCGTATAAGAAAAGTTGTTGACCAGCATTTTCCCAAAACAGGGCTTGTGTGTATGGAAAACACACATTCAAGCGGAAGGGTGATACCACTTAAAAAAATGAAAGCGGTATATGACAAAGCCCATGAATACGGCATACCCGTGCATCTTGACGGTGCCCGTCTTTTTAATGCTGCCGCAGCCCTGGAAGTTGATGAGGTTGAAATAACCCGGTATTGTGATTCCGTTATGTTCTGTCTTTCAAAGGGACTCGGTGCCCCGGTAGGGTCCATACTTGCCGGGTCAAAAGCGTTTATACAAAAAGCGCGTTATAAAAGAAAAATCATGGGCGGAGGCATGCGTCAGGCCGGGGTTATTGCAGCACCGGGAATAATTGCACTGACCAGAATGGTAAAAAGGCTGCCTGATGACCATAGGAACGCAAAAATGCTTGCCGGTATGCTCATGGATATCGATGGGGTGAACGTGTTTGAAAAATTGCTTGATATTAGCATGATTTTCTTTACCATTGACATTGATGTTGATGACGGTGAATTCGTGAATTATTTTTCTAAAAGGAATATCATGGTTTATCCCCCTGAAGGGAAAATATTCCGCTTTGTTATGAATTACGGCGTATCGGTGGATGACCTTCCATTCATATCTGAAACACTAAAAAACTTCTTAAACAGATAAGGATTTCCCACTGTAAAAGGCTCTGACCAATGTGTAGTACTAATTTGCCCAGAGCATTTTTTAGTACTGAATAAAAAATTGATAAAAATTTCACAAAAACACTTGCACCGTATAAGAACGGAAGGTATAATATATAAGAAAGAAAGATTGATAATCATTTAACAATCTTTTTTATTGCGGTTATGTCATATTTAAGCATCTTAGTCGGGCATTTCTATCATGAGTATGGTGTAGCCGTTTTTTATTTTATAAATATTAACAGGGGTAAACGGTGAACGCGGGGAGTCAAATTATATCAACAACGGCTGTTCATATTCATATAGCTTGAGCCTGTGGATGGCAGGGGGAAAACTACATCGACTGTAATGGCATTTATCCGGTGAAAACCGGCGAAAATATATCACGGGGGTGTATCAATGGCTGAAATGGTGAAGCAGTGTAAACACTGCGACTTAAGTGAAAAAGAGAAATTTTCACTTCTCAAACAAGCTGTCGAAAACTATGAAGCAAAAGAAAGTAATCTAATCCAGATTCTGCACATGGCCCAGGCAATCTTCGGGTATCTACCGGAGAATGTACTGAAACTCATTGCAGAAGAAATGAATTTACCTTTGTCAAAAGTCAGTGGGGTTGTATCTTTTTATTCGCTTTTTTCTACACAGCCCAAGGGTAAACACACTATTAAGGTATGTCTTGGAACGGCCTGTTATGTACGCGGGGGTACGAAGATAGTAGATAAAATCAAAGAATTGCTGGATATCGAGGTAGGTGAAACAACTGATGACATGAATTTCTCGCTTGAAGTCATGAGGTGCATCGGGGCTTGCGGACTTGCACCAGCTATAGCTATCGACGAAACGGTATATAAACGCGTAAATCCTAATAAACTCAGGCAAATCCTGGCGCAATACGAATAGGGGGTTGATGTATGAATGTTAAATTAATCAATGGCAGGAAACATCTGGAAGAAATTAAAGAAGCATATTTTGAGAGAATGAAGCAGTATGAGTACACTGTACTTATATGTTCAGGAGCAGGATGCATCTCATCAAACTGCAGCGCAGTGAAGGATGCCCTTATTGAAGCGTTGAAAAAGCTGTGTCCGAATAAGAAAATAAATATAAAACTGACCGGTTGTATGGGAACATGTAATATCGGGCCGGCGATGATAATTAAACCCGGCGATGTTTTCTACTGCAATCTTGAACCGGTAAATATGGAGACAATCGTTAGAAAAGCGATTATAGACGGCGGTATTGCCGAAGAATTCTGCTTGAAGAATGAAAAAACAGGAGAAGCCATTCCCTTTATAAAAGACATTGATTTCTTCACAAGCCAGCAGAAAGTAGTTCTTAAAAACTGCGGTAGCATCGACTGCCTGTCCCTTGAGGAGTATGTGGTTAACGACGGATACCTCGGGCTTTATAGAGCTCTTACCGAAATGAACCCTGAGGACGTAATATCCGAGATGATAAAATCAGGTCTTCGCGGCAGGGGCGGAGGAGGATTTCCGACAGGACTAAAGTGGAAATTCGCCAGAAATAGCCAGGGCGACGAAAAATATGTAATATGCAATGCAGATGAGGGCGATCCGGGTGCTTTCATGGACAGAAGCCTTCTTGAAGGCGATGCCCACGGGCTTATTGAAGGTATGGCGATAGCAGCATATGCCATAGGGGCTAAAAAAGGTTATGTATATGTAAGGGCTGAATACCCGCTGGCGGTTGAAAGGCTGGAGCATTCATTGAAAGCAGCAAAAACTGCTAATCTTCTAGGCAAAGATATTTTCGAGCATGGCTTTGACTTTGATATTGAAATCAGAATCGGTGCCGGTGCGTTTGTCTGCGGCGAAGAAACAGCGCTGATTGCCTCGGTTGAAGGCCAAAGGGGCGAACCAAGGCAGAAACCGCCGTATCCATCTGATAAAGGCTTATTTAAAAAACCCACTGTTATAAATAACGTTGAAACCTTCGGTAATGTACCAAGTATAATTCTGAATGGAGCCGACTGGTTTTCAGCTATAGGTACTGAAAAGAGTCCGGGAACCAAGGTTTTCGCGCTTGCAGGGGATATTAATAATACCGGTATTATCGAAGTGCCGATGGGAATCACTCTAGGAGAAGTAATATTCGATGTGGGAGGCGGAATTCCCCGTGGTAAAAAATTCAAAGTTGTCCAGACCGGCGGACCATCCGGGGGATGCCTGACCAGCGAACACCTTAATGTACCAATAGACTATGATTCACTGGTTGAACTTGGAGCTATCATGGGTTCCGGCGGGTTAATTTGCATGGATGAAGACACCTGTATGGTAGATGTTGCCAGATTCTTCATGGAATTTGTGCAAGAGGAATCATGCGGTAAATGCGTGGCATGCAGACTAGGAACTAAAAGAATGCTTGAAATCCTTGAGAGAATTACCAAGGGAGAAGGCCATGAGGGTGACATAGAAAAACTTGAGAAACTTGGTAAAGCCATTAAGGATACCGCGCTTTGCGGCCTTGGTCAAACAGCACCTAATCCTGTTCTAAGCACTATTAAATATTTCAAGGAAGAGTATGAAGAACACATACATGATAAGTACTGCCGTGCAGGTGTGTGTTCCGATTTGTTTCTGTCTCCGTGCGAAAACGCATGTCCCGCTGGTGTAAATGTTCCAGGCTACATCGCATTGATTGCTGCTGGACGGGTTAAGGATGCATATAACCTCATAAGACAGGAAAATCCATTTCCATCGGTCTGCGGCCGTGTGTGCACCCATCCATGCGAGAGCAGGTGCAGAAGAACACAGCTGGATGATCCTATAGCAATTATGGATCTTAAGAGATATGCAGCGGACGAAGCAATGAAAGACACCAGCCCTTTCACAGATATTATTTCCCGCAAAAAAAATAAATCCATCGGCATCATAGGCGCAGGACCGTCAGGGCTGACGTGTGCATATTATCTTGGAAGAAAAGGTTATGATGTTACGGTATATGAATCTGAGAAAGTTGCAGGCGGAATGCTGGCATATGCGATTCCTGAATACAGACTTCCGAAAGAAATACTTCAAAAGGAAATAAATACGCTGAAGCAGATTGGCATACAGATTAAGCTTGGCGTTGAAGTGGGAAAAGATATTCAGTTTGAAGAATTAAGGGAAAGCCACGATTCGGTATATATCGCAACAGGAACCCAGGTTTCCAGGGCTATGGGCATTGAAGGTGAAGACATGGACGGGGTTTACCACGGCCTTGATTTCCTTAAGGATGTAAACCTTGGAAAACTTAATGAACTAAGTGGAAAAGTCGCAGTTATCGGCGGTGGAAATACAGCCGTTGACGCCGCAAGGACAGCCTTAAGACTAGGTGCTGAGGAAGTTCACATACTTTACCGCAGGACCGAGGGTGATATGCCTGCTGACTGCAGGGAAATTGAAGATGCGATAGAAGAAGGCGTTAAAATCCATCAATTGGTAGCTCCGGTAAGCTTCAAAGGCGACGGTAAAATTGAATTTATCGAATGCAAACAGATGAAACTTTGCGGATTTGACAGCAGCGGCAGAAAAGTCCCGAAAGACTGCGAACAGGAAAACCTAAAAATTGATGTGGACCTTGTTATTCCGGCTGTAAGCCAGTATTCGGATTTACCATTTGTAAGTGCTGATGAGGTTGAAATATCAAAATGGGGTACATTTGTGGTCGATAAATATACGCAGATGACCACCATAGCCGGCGTTTTTGCCGGTGGTGATGTTGTCAGGGGATCTGATGCGGTTATTACGGCGATTGCCGATGGAAAGAAAGCTGCATCGGCAATTGATCTATACCTGGGTGGAAGCGGCAAGCTCAACAAGGGCAAGGAAATCGAAATACCGATGCATTATGACGAATCCGAATTGGTTGAACACGAAAGATTTGATATGCATTCCCTTGATCCGGAACTGAGAAAAAACAATTTTGATGAAGTTTCACTTGGCTTCCATAAACTGAATGCTACTGCTGAAGCTATGAGATGCCTGCGCTGTGACAGGCGGGAAGGTTAGGTGAGGACATGATTAATCTTACTGTAAACGGAAAACCTGTCAGTGTATCTGAAGGCTCAACGATACTGGATGCGGCTAAAAAACTCAACATTTATATACCAACGCTTTGCTATCTTGAGGATATCCATTCAATAGGTTCCTGCAGGATGTGCGTAGTAGAAGTCAAAGAGGCTAAAACACTACAGGCATCCTGCGTAACACCTGCAACGGAAGGAATGGTTGTAAAAACAAATACTGCAAGGGTAAGGGAGTCAAGGAAAATAATGTATGAACTGATACTTTCCGACCATCCCAAGGACTGCCTGAGCTGTGCTAGGAACCAAAACTGCGAACTCCAGGCAATCGGGGAAATTATTCAGGCGGACGATAGCAGTTTCGAGGGCGAAAAATCCAAGGAATATGTAGATGACAGTAGTCCGTCAGTCGTACGCGACGCTGCTAAATGCATATTGTGCAGAAGGTGCGTTACTATATGTAATGATGCGCAGGGCGTCGGAATCCTTAATACCCAGTCCCGGGGATTTGCAACCGCAATAACTGCGGGAGAAGATATTCTTTTAGGCGGCGCAGCATGTACCAACTGCGGGCAGTGTACTGTTGTATGTCCTGTTAATGCGTTGCATGAAAATTATTCTACCGATGATGTGTGGGCTGCTTTGGCAGACCCCAAAAAAACGGTTGTAGTCCAGACCGCGCCGGCAATAAGGGCTGCACTGGGCGAAGAATTCGGATATCCCGCAGGAACATTAGTAACTGGTCAAATGACAACAGCTCTTAAGGATATGGGTTTTGATCATGTATTCGATACTAATTTCGCAGCTGACCTTACAATAATCGAGGAAGGAACTGAATTCCTTAATCGTGTTGTTCAAATGCTTCTAGATAAAAAAGCAATTACCGAAGAAATGGTTCATGACCTTGGTCTTCATGTCGGTGCAAATGCGACTTTCCCCATGATAACAAGCTGCAGTCCCGGTTGGATTAAATATATAGAACACTACTTCCCGCAACAGCTGGACAGCCTGTCGTCCTGTAAATCTCCGCATATGATGCTTGGAGCGCTGGCGAAGTCATTCTATGCGAATAAAATTGACGTTAATCCTGAGGATATGTATGTTGTTTCAATAATGCCTTGCACGGCTAAAAAATATGAAATTACACGACCTGAGATGGTTAATAACGACGTGCCCAATGTAGATGCGGTTCTGACTACCAGAGAATTGTCTAGGATGATTAAAGAGTCGGGAATTGAATTTACAGAACTTGAAGAGTCGGAATTTGATAATCCACTCGGAATATCCACTGGAGCAGCTGATATATTCGGAACAACCGGGGGAGTAATGGAAGCAGCGCTTAGAACGGTTTATGAAATAGTAACAGGAAGAGAGCTTCCGTTTGACGGACTGCACGTAACCCCCATTGTCGGTCTTGAAAGAATCAAAACAGCATCAATTACCATTGAAAATGCCAAAGAAGAGTGGTCTTTTCTAAACGGAGTGACAATACCAATAGCTGTAACAAGCGGTCTGGTAGGCGCTGGTATGCTTCTGCAGGAGATAAAGGACGGCACAAGCCCGTACCTGTTCATTGAGGTTATGGGATGTCCCGGAGGTTGTATAAGCGGCGGAGGACAGCCAAGACCGAAAGAAGCGAATACAAAGGAAAAACGCATGATGGCGTTGTACCGAGAGGATGAAGGCAAAGTCCTTAGAAAATCCCACGAGAATCCAGATATTACGAAAATATATGAAGACTTCCTGGGCAAGCCGCTAGGCCACGTGTCGCATGAACTTCTTCATACAAGCTATACTGTAAGGCAGAAGTACTAATTTGACGGTTTTTCATTCATCGTCAGATATTTAAGCTATTCAACCGCCGGCAGAATAACCTCTCCGGCGGTTGTTTCTGCTTGGGATGGAATATCACCCCTCCTCTTCCGTTCCACCTTTTGGAATATCACCCCTCCTCTTCCGTTCCAAAACCAGGTATGCCCGGGATGGTTTTGTGAGTGGCAGGGGCGGCCGTGTGCTACAATATTATTGTTGATATACTATTCATGGGGAGGATCACATGATTTACAGGAAATTGAAAAAAGAAGAGTTGTCTGACCTTACAAAGTTGCATTCAATTGTGTATTTCTTCAAACACGATCCTGATAAGCCGTCAACTGAACCATGGCTTGATAAACAAAGGCTGGAAATCACCAGGGGTGCGTTTACAGATGATGGCAACCTGGCAGCAGTTCTTGAAATGATTCCATTTAAAGCTTATCTGGATGACACCGTAGTGGGGTCGCCCGGTATTGCCGGGGTTGCTACCCTGTTGGAGCACAGGCGCGGCGGAGCAGTAAAAAACTTGATGATAAATGCATATAAAGAAATGTATGAAAAGGGAGATGTCATGTCATACCTATATCCTTTTTCACATGAGTACTACAGGAAATATGGCTATGCCCAGGGGAGTTATGCCGATGTTATTACTGTGGGAATTGACAAGCTAAAAAAAGTAAAACACGACGGATATACAAAACAGTATTTCCCAGACGACGGTTATGATGACTTAAAGGTGGTTTACAACAAATTTGCAGCCCGGTACAACTGCTGTGTGGCTCGTGAGGACTGGAGATGGAAAAGACTTTTCTCTATGGATCCATATAAAGAAAATGTCCTTGTATTCATAAGGTATAATTCTCTGGGAGAACCTGTCGCATACCTTAAATTTGAAGCAAAAGAAATATCTGAATACAAATTTAACATGAACATCTACGAAACAGCATGGATAGAAAATGAAGGTCTACTGGGATTAATCTCAATAATCAATGGTTACGAAGGGGATTTAGTAAAAGTTAAGTTTACAATGCCTCCGGGATTCCCTTCGGAGCTGCTTGTTAAAGATGCCTGGGATATTTCAACCGGCAGGCGCCATGCCGGCATGAATCGGATTGTAAATGCTAAGGCAGCATTAAAGATAATGAGGAAACCTGACGAATCCGGAAAGGCTGTAATTAGGGTGGAAGATGAACACGCCCCGTGGAATACCGGAAACTGGCTCGTTGAGTGGGAAAAAGGGAAAAGTTCTGTTGAAATAACGAATGAGAAGGCTGACCTTGCCTGCAGAGCGCCGGAATTTTAACAGCTAGTCACCGGATACTTCCCGCTGGAAACAATGAAAATAGCAGAGGGAGTTGAAGTTACGGATAATGAGGACATGCTGAGAAAGCTGTTCATTCAAAAACCATGCTTTATATGGGATAGGTTTTAAAACGATGTCGTCGAACCGGTGGTTTTCTTTAATGTGCCAATATTAATCTTCAATTTGGTAACAACATAATTAAAAATACGTGAATCCTTATAAAAACAGGGAATATTTAAACATGTAATCACAAAAGGAGTGAACTTTATGAGTTTAATGAATTTTAAAATAGAAGCAAATAGTAAAGGCGGTATGAAAACCGAAGTTACAGCGAGAAACTTTAATATAATTGTGGACGAACCAAAAAATATTGGTGGAATGAACGAAGGCGCTACGCCGCTTGAGCTAATTCTGGCGTCCCTTGCCGGATGTTATACTATTGTAGGAAACTTCGCTGCCCGCGAACTTGGATTTGAGTTAAAAGGAATGAGCACTGAAATTGAAGGAAGTATGAATCCTGGACGTTTTGCCGGCAAGTCTTTTGATGAAAGGGCTGGTTTTCAAGAAATAAATATCAGAATCAATCCGGATGCTGATGCGGACCGGGAAACACTTATAAAATGGCTTGATATGGTTGAAAACAGATGCCCTGTTACAGACAATCTGACCAATGAAACCCCATTGAATATTAGTTTAACTTGATAAAAAACCAATTTTGAACATCAGCTTTAAGTACTAACAACTACAAAATCTTTCATAAGCAGAAGCAAAACGCCCGGGCGGTTTTCCACCCGGGTAAGTGTCTTAGTCAAATTTCTGTTGTATAATAAGTATAGGTTAACTTATGGGAGGTTGCTAATATGGCAAAGTATCTTGAACGAAAGAGACGTGAAGACTGTTTCTTCGGCCTGCATTTCGACTTTCATGCAAAACCTGCCGAAGGTTATGTAATTCCTATCGGCGGCAAAACCTCAAAAGAAATGGTTTTTAACATCATCGATACTGTTAAACCTGATTTTATACAGATTGATTGCAAAGGACATCCGGGGTGGTCTTCCTACCCTACAAAAGCAGGGAATCCCTATCCCAAAATTTCAGCGGACCAACTAAAAATCTGGAGGGAAGCAACCGAAGAAAAAGGTGTTGCTCTATTCATGCATTATTCAGGTGTCTGCGATGACTATCAATGCGAAAAACATCCGGAATGGGCTGCGAAAAACTATAAAGGCGAAGGTTATCCCGAATGGCTTCCAAAGGGAATAACATCAACTTTCAGCCCTTATGTTGATAAGCTTGTAATACCACAGCTTATAGAACTTGCAGGGGAATACGAAGTGGACGGCGTCTGGCTTGACGGGGAGTGCTGGGGAACCCAAACTGATTATTCGGATGCAGTTATGAATGTATTTAAAGAAGAGACAGGGATTGACGTAAGCAGCAATCCGCCGCTTCAACCGGGCGATGAGTACTGGCAGGAATATTCTGATTTCTGCAGGGAGCAATTCAGAAAATACATGCATAAATATGTTGATACTCTTCATTATGTAAACCCTGATTTTCAAATAGCATCAAACTGGGCCTTTTCCAGTAAAATGCCTGAACCTGTCTCAGTTGACGTTGATTTCTTATCAGGCGATTATCTATGGGCGGATTCAGTGAATTCAGCCAGGTATGAAGCCCGTTGCCTGGCTTCGCAGGGAAAACCATGGGACCTGATGGCATGGGGATTTCGGTGGAGGAACGGGGATAGAATGGAAAGATGCCCGAAGCACCCGGAACAGCTGAAGCAGGAAGCTGCCGTTGTTATGGCGCTTGGCGGAGGATTCCAAAGTTACTATCCCCAAAAGAAGGACGGCAGTATACACATGTGGCAGGTAGACCTTATGAAAGACGTGGCTGAATTCTGCCGGGAAAGGGAAGAGTTCTGTCATAAAGCCGTACAGGTACCGCAGGTTGCTATATTGAATTCAACATATAACAGGTACCATACAAGTAAATTCTTATTCCAATGCGAGGGAGAGGACACAGCCTTGCAGGGAATAGTACAGTTATTCTGCGAAGCGGGACAGGTATTTGAGATTCTTTCCGAACATCATTTATTCGGACGCATGGAAGAGTACCCGCTTATTGTAATACCTGAAACTCAGGTGCTTGAAGATGAGTTTATTGATGAACTTTTAGCATATGTAGAAAAAGGGGGATCATTACTGGCTATCGGAACAGCGGCATATGATATATTCAGGCAAAAACTTGATTTTTTCGGGGCAAAAGAAAATGGAGACTACCTTGTTTCTGATGACGGCAGGACGTGGGCATACAATCATGGCGATGTTATAATAAACTCATTTGCAGGAATTTCATATGGATACATGTCATATCAAAACAGCATTGACGACGGGGAAAAGCATGCAGTTGCTGAGATAGTGAAATATGGCGAGGGAAAAGTTGGTCTTATGCTTGCAGATACCGGAGACACCTACATTAAAAGAAAAAGCCATGTTCACAGGCAGCTGATTAAAAATTTAACATCAAAACTTTACCAGCCTATGGTAAAAGTTAAGGGCAGTATGTATATAGATATGACACTGATGAAAAAAAACGACGGTCTTATGATAAATCTAGTCAACACCATCGGGTCGCATGATGATCAGGATGTATATACAATAGATGAAATCCCACCTGTCGGGCCGATTACTGTGAAGCTGCTGCTTGATAAAAAACCAAAAAAAATAAAACTGGCTCCCTCCGATATGAAATTAAAAACTGTCTGGGACGACCGCGAAAAACAGTTAACAGTGAGGATTCCAAAGATAGATATCCATGAAATCCTGATAATAGAATGAAAAATACTACTGAATAGTATCTGTTTTAGTTGACCCGATTGTTCTTATAACCTTAAGGTCTTCTGAATAGAATTTGGTGACTGCCTTATGTATAAAGTATATAATCGGCATTCCCAGATTAGTTTCAAGCAGTGAATTAATTATAAGGGGCGTCACACCAGCAGCACGTATCCCCGTTATTAATAAAACGGACTCCCATGAGAACTGCACCAAGACTCCCATCAACATCAGTTTTTTTATGTCGATCCGTTTCCCGGGTATATTCTCATTCTTTAGATTCATGAATATTAGCAACGCATATCCGACGAATAATATAAGCGCCATAAAGCCATGATATGACGAAGTGCCCCTGCTGATTGATATTTCAATAAATCCGGAACCGAAATTTTGGCTGAGAAGAGCAACCGCAAACCAGCCAACCGGAATGAGCACAGACCATTCAAAAAATCTTTTATCTTTATTAAAGAAAAGCCAGATCCAAGCAAAATTAGTAAAACCATAACTCATGCTGAGCCACAATAAAAATGTAAACGGGGCAGCTCCGCTAATAATTCTCGTGCCAAGTATCTTATAAAAAATACCGTAGTCAACCAAAAAATATATTATCCCACCGAAAATTCCGAATATTATCGTCATGTATCTTTTAGTATAAAATAATATGGCCGTAAGCCCAACCAGAAAAAGAATATCCAGATAAATGAACAATTGGTTAAAATCGCGTGATGCAATTACTTCCATATAACCCCCCGGATGAATGTGGAATTTTCTCTATTCTATTACAGCGAAATTTGAAAATCAAACACTCAGAAAACATTCAGCAATTTGAGAGCCATAATCAAAGCGGCGATAATCATTATTATACGTATCCATTTATCGCCGTGTTTTACAGCAAAATGTGTTCCTATTAATGCACCGGTTCCATTTCCTACGGAAAGAACCAGTGCATAAATCCAGTTGATGTTCCCTGAAAAAATAAAAACAGCAAGGGTGAGCAGCATATAGGTCATGGCTATCAATACTTTCAGGCTATTAATCTTAACAAGGGAGTAGCCTGTTAAGAATATCAGGGAGGTAATCATGAGGAATCCGACGCCGGCTTGGACTATCCCTGCATAAATACCCAGAATAAAGAATATTACAGTACCTAATATGCGGTTTTTCGTACTAATTTTTATAGTATTACTTTTTATAAATCTCTGTGGATTGATTATAACGATGGTAATTACCATAATAATCATTACCGCCAGTATTGTTGTATAAAGTTCATCGGGCAGATTTATAGAGATGAATGAACCGATGACGGCGCCTATTGTCATTGGAATTCCAAACCACAGGGACAGTTTCCATTCAAAATACCCCTTTTTCCTAAAATTATGAGTGGATATCATGCTTGCGAATGTTAGTGCTATTCTGTTTGTTCCATTGGCGACAGCCGGGGGAAGACCTGTAAAAATCAACACGGGAATCGTAAGGAAGGAACCTCCTCCTGCATTAACATTTATGAAACCGGCAGCCAAACCGGTAAATAGTATGATTATTAGCTTTATGAAATCCATGTTTGCCATTCTGTAAATTTTATAAATATATATAACATTATAACAGTTTCAGGTACTAAATTGGCAGCAGGTCATAATGTGCAAGGCTTTGAAATCACCCCGATTGTCACCCCCAATGATGATGGTATTGAAATCAAGGGAATGTTAACATCATTAATAGAACTAATGATTCCGTTAAGAAATGAGGAAATTGGACTTGAAAAATCTGCAAATTGGAAACCTGGTTGCCAAAATACCTGTAATACAAGGTGGAATGGGAGTGGGTATATCCATGTCCTCCTTGGCAGCTTCAGTTGCAAATGAAGGCGGAATAGGTGTTATTGCAGCCGCCGGAATCGGAATGATGAGAAAAACCGGCAAAGGGCTGAGTCTCAGGGAGTCCAATATCGTAGCATTAAGGGAAGAGATCAGAGAGGCCAGAAAGAACACTGCCGGAATTCTGGGCGTTAATATAATGACTGCATTGACTGATTTTTCAGACATGGTAAAAGCATCAATTGAGGAAGGTATAGATATAATATTTTCAGGTGCGGGACTTCCTCTGAACCTGCCTTCATTTTTAGATGGAAGTAAAAGGACGAAACTAGTGCCGATTATTTCTTCCGGCAGGGCTGCTGGGTTGATTGCCAGGAGATGGATTGAAAAATACAATTATGCTCCGGATGCGTTTGTTGTAGAAGGCCCAAAGGCCGGCGGGCATCTAGGGTTCAAACGGGATCAGATTGAGAAAAACGAATTTTCACTGGAAATAATAGTAAAGGAAACTATTGAAAAACTAAAGTTTTTTGAAAAGAAATATAATAAAAAAATTCCGGTAATAGCAGCTGGCGGTATTTATGAAGGAAGCGACATTCATAAATTCCTTGGATTAGGCGCAGCCGGGGTACAAATGGGAACGCGTTTTGTTACTACAGAGGAATGTGATGCAGACATAGAATTTAAAAACACATACATTGACTGTAAAGAAGAAGATGTTGTTATAATAGACAGTCCTGTCGGGCTTCCGGGCAGAGCAATTAAAAACGCATTCATTAATGCGGTTGGGAAGGGTAAAAAGCAGCCACTTAAGTGCCCGTTCCATTGCATCAGGTCATGCAATATAACAAGCAGTCCATATTGTATAGCCCTTGCGCTTACAAATGCTAAGAATGGAAAACTTCATAATGGATTCGCCTTTGCAGGTTCAAATGCATATAGGGCAGATAAAATAATATCGGTCAAGGAGCTGTTTAAAAATCTGGCTGATGAATATCGGGCCGCGGTAAAAAGAAAAAAATAATAAAAGGAGCACGCATGTGCTCCTTTTTTGTTGATGTGAATGTGAGTTTAATCATATTTACCGGCCTTAATGTCTTCTACAAGGTTCAAAACCCTTTCTTTGAGGATATCGCGGGTGACCCGGAAATCTTCAATCGGTCCGCCTGATGGATCTTCAATCTCCCAGTCTTCTTCATATTTACAAAGAACAAATGGACACACGACGCCGCACCCCATGCTTATAAGGATATCTACTTCCAGGGGAATATCTTCCAATAACTTAGGACGATGATCGGACATTTCAACCCCGGCCTCTTCCATCACCTGAACGGCAAGTGGTTTTACCTGGTGATATTTTTCTATTCCGGCTGAATAAGCATCAATGACATCACTTCCCAGATGTTTTGCCCAGCCTTCCGAAATCTGGCTCCTGCATGAATTATGTACGCAAACAAATGCAATTGTTTTTTTGTCCAATGTTAATATCCTTTCAAATCAGCTGCCGCGGCATTATATATATTGATTACACATATTTCAAGCAATCAAAACCGATATAACAAATATTTAACATTAGCTTCATCCCGAATATACCACATTTAATTTGATATAATGAACCAATGAAAAGCGATTTTATAAAAAACTCCGGCCTCTCGCTGGCGGCAGGGGTCATGATAGCGGTCATGGTAACCGCCAACGGCATGCTTGCGGCCATCATGGGAACAGGGGTCGCACTCGTGGTTATACACCTTGTGGGATTGCTGACAGCCGGCCTTTTCCTAATAATAAAGAAATCCACAAAAGATATCATAAAAGGGGTTCCATTTACATATATGCTCGGTGGGGCAATAGGTGTTGTAACAATACTTTTAAACAATCTGTGTGTTAATAATATCGGCGTTGCAATGACCCTGGGGCTTGCACTGGTAGGACAGATAATAGCCTCAGCTGTGGTTGAACACTTTGGTGTGCTGGGAATGGGAAAAAAGAGAATTTCATTTAAAAAGGTACCCGCTTATATTCTGATGATTGCCGGTGCTGTTATTATGATTGTGGGGAGCTGATATGATTTACGCTCTTCTTGCATTATTATCCGGCGGCACCGTCGCTACCTCAATACTTCTAAATGCCCGGCTTGGTGTTGTCAAAGGCCTGTATAAAGGTGTTTTTATTAATTACTTAATTGGCTTTTTAGTCGCACTTCCCATAGCCCTTTTATTCAACGGTCTGAATTTTCCCGGTATTGAAATAAACTGGAAGTTGCTGCTTTCATTGACCGGGGGAGCAATCGGATTTGTCGCAGTTATTCTCAACAGTCACATAACGCCTAAAATCGGCATACTTTATATAACAATACTTTTGTTCATAGGGCAGCTTGGAACCGGTATTGTCATTGACGGAATCCGGGACGGATCATTTTCCATTGGTAAAATAGTGGGAGGCCTTTTGATAATTACAGGCCTTGTTTATCTTTTGAAACTGGAAAGGGGCAAAAAGGGCTAATCAGCCAGCCACCTGTGCAGGTTCTCTTTTACAAAATCATCGTCGTTCAAATCGGGATAGGCAGCATAAACACGGTCAATTTCTTCGCTTTGCCCCGGCGAGAGACATTCACTGTCAGAAAGACACAATATGTTTTCCATCAGTCCCTGACGGCGCAGCACCTCGTGTATGCCTGATATACAGCCTTTAAATTGGTGAGCAGGATCAAAAAAGGCAGCATTAGAGTCCGTGACCTGAATGTTTTTTGTGAGCCATACTGGGTCAATCCCGCCACCGGTTTCTTTATGAGATTTGATATCACTTAGAAGTTCAACTGCCTTTTGGGTCCATACGGCCCAATGTCCCAGAAGCCCTCCAACTATATCTTTTTTAAAATAACCGTCATCGGTATCAAAAGCATAGGTTGTCAAAAGGTCATTTACTATGTTGTCATCATTTCCTGTGTATACAGATATCAGTTCGCGTCTAGTTGATGAGCAGACCGCACGCATGACATCAAGTGTATAGTAGCGGTTGAAAGGAGCGGTTTTTATTGCCATAACATTTGGGATTTCAGCAAAGTTTTTCCAAAAATCATAGCTGAACACCCTTCCGCCTACCGAAGGTTGAAGATAAAAACCGAATACAGGCATTTTATCGGCAATAACTACGGTTCTTTCCAGAAGGTCTTTTTCACTTAAATTACCAAGCCCTCCCATGCTGAGAAGAATCATGTCATAACCAAGGCCTATGGCAATATTGGTTTCTGCTACAGCCTGTTCCGTTGGACCGCATACACCGGCAATTTTTAAAACAGGCCTTACAGGTGTGAAATTGCCAATTTCTTCTGCTGCCATTCTCAGTACAGGCTCATACAAATTAAACTCGGGATTTCTTATTTCAAACTGGGTGGAGTGAACGCCGACCGCAACTCCCCCGGCACCTGCATCAATATAATAACGGGTTAAGGCACGCTGATATCTTTCATTTAAAAATTTATTATTATCAAGGGCAAGGGGATGGGCCGGGATTACGGTTCCCGTCTGCAGGAGTTTTAGTTTTTCATCAGATAATTTTTTACTCATTAGAATTTCCCCTCCCTTTCTTGAAAATGAGTGGGTTTATCAAGGGTTTCCCCTTCATTTTTTACCCATTCAGCAGTTAGCATTATCATATCATCCAGTGATACTTCAGGTGTGCCGAACAGTTCCATGCACCGGGATGCATTGCTAAGGAGCGCTGTGTCCTGTTCTATTCCGGCAAATTGGGCCCTGATGCCAAATATATCTGCGAATTTTTCAGCTGTTTCCCTGGCTGACACTGTTTCAATTCCTGTGATATTCATAATTTCAGCAGGGCTGCCGCAGTGAAGCAGGCATCTGATTGCCGCCTCATTTGCATAACCTTGCCATATTATATTGAAATACCCTGTTGTTATGTGCAGGGGTAGGCCTGCCTTTACAGTCCGCGCAATTTCAAGAAGCACTCCGTACCTTAGGTCAATTGCATAGTTAAGGCGGAATATAAGTGTAGGTGTACCGTTCTTCTTAGAAAAATATCTGAAAATATTCTCACGCCCAAGGCATGAGTTGGCGTAAATACCAACAGGACCTGTCGGATCGGTTTCTGTACATCCGCCTGAATCGACATCCACAAACGGGTACACGTTGCCCGTCGAAAATGCAACGATACGGCTGTTCTTAAATCTATCAGCCACACGGCCGGGTAGGTATGCATTCATTGCCCATGTAAGGGACTGGTCTTCCGAAGTCCCAAACTTTCGGCCGGCCATGTATATTATATTAGGCACATCAGGTAAAGCGGCAAGGTTGTCTTCATTTAAAAGATCCGCTTTAATTATCTGAATACCGTTGTTTTTAAGATCAATTGCGTGGTCTTCATTGGAAAATCTGGAAACAGCGATAATATTTTTGTTAATTCCCGCTTTATTGATTGCATTTGCAGTAAGCTTGCATAGGGTGGGACCCATTTTCCCCCCGGCGCCAAGTACCATTATGTCCCCGTCAATATCGGCAATGTCTTTTAACAATGCTCCGGAAGGCTTACACATGAATTCGTCCAGTTCATAAACAGTTTTCATAATTTCCGCCTTTTTAAATCGTTCAGGAACCAATCCTGCCTTTTTACCGTCTCAATTATATACTAATAGTTAAAAGCGGGCGCGCAGGATAAAAAAATATTATATAATAAACGCGAAGAAAATTGAGGTGGTTAAATGAAAAAGACAATATTAATATTTTTGGTTATCATATCAGTCATATTTGTTTTTACCGGTTGTAAAAAAGAGGAAGGACCTGAAATTGCCGGTATTGTACTTGAAGTAAGCGAGTCCGGGGGATTCCGCGTACAGGTTATCGGAGGTTATGCCGAAGACCTGATGCAGGTGCATCTTGATAAAAAAATCAAATATGAAGAGGGTGTTGACGAAATTATAAAAGCAGGAAACGCCGTTGGCTTTATAATCACAGGTGATGTTGCTGAATCGTATCCAGTGCAGGTGACTGCAACTAAAATATTATGGAACGAACCTGTTATCACCGGAAAAGTTCTCAGCGCCGGACCGACTTCTTTACTTATAGAAGTTATTGAGGGATTTGACGGTAAATTAATGCAAGTCCATATTACAGAAGAAAGCATGTTTTATAGTAATATTCCTGATTTATTGGAAAAAGGTAAAAATGTAGGGTTTACGATTACAGGCGAAATAATGGAATCAGACCCTGTTCAGGTATTCGCCAAAAGATTCGTAACATATGAATAAAAAACCGGAAATGTTCCCGGGGAGCATTTCAGGTTTTCCATGCAAGAAGTAAAATGGAACAGAAGCAGAATGCTAATGTTCCATTTTTTTATCTCATACACATTTTTTCATAGCAGTCATTGTAATAGAGCAAATTCTCAATCGATGAATTCGGAGATATATGATTCCCAATGGCCATGAAGAAACCGGGGCAGGGGCGACCTATATCCATGCACCTTTTAACCTCGGCATGAATTTCTTCTTTTGAACCGAACATTACTATCCTTGTATCAGCGTTTCCGATTATAACATGGGTCTGTCCGTATTTATCCGCGATTGCAGCCATGTCGGTAATTGGCTCGATGATGAACCCGTCTACGCCGCAGTCTGCCACATCATTAATAAACATATCAAAGTTCCCGTCGCTGGTGAACATGACTTTTTTCCCGGCGTCTTTTATCGGAGTGATTTGTTTCTGGATATTTGGGAAAACGAATTCCCTGTACCAGGCAGGATGTATAAAAGGACCTGCGGACCATACGAGGTCGTCATGGATCATGACAACAGGAACATCAGACAACGCAAGAGCTTTAAAGTATTGCCCTATCCAGTCAGAATAGCGGTTTGTCATTTCACCAAAAGCTTTTGAATCCACGCCCGCGGAATATAAAAGCATATCCCAGCCCAGCAAGTCAATCAGACCCGATACACAGGTTACGTAAACGCCGGTCATATTAACTTCCCCGGGGAAAATCCTGCAGCGCTCTTTGTAATTTTCTTCAAATTTCACAGTTTCGGCCTTTAGATCAATTTCACCGAATGTTTCAAAAGGATCAAAAGCCAAGACTTCTTCAGGAGTCTTAAACATTTCGGTAATGTCATCGGTGTAATCAATTCCACCCTGTGTGAACTTGGCATGTCCCATTTTTGTGCGTTTATCTTTGAAGGCATATTGTGCGTCAATCATTATGTTCCAGTTGAAATCATAATTCCAGGCTTTTCTAAATGTAAGCATTGCTTTTGTCTTGACCGCTTCAGGGCTGTCGTCGTGAACATCAATCCCTGTGACTTTTTTCATTAAGTCAAAATATAATTCCGCTGAATATTCACTTCTTGGAATACGTTTCGGCATCTCAAGGTTTAAGGCAGCCAGTCCGGTTTCATATGACATAAGATAGTCTCCTGTAAATAGAATTGAATCAAATTCCCGATTAAAATATAAAAGGGAAAGACTTCGTGCCTATATAATATTGTTTTTCAAATTACAATGCAATATAGTATAATGCTTTTGCGGGGAAAGAGCATTATGAATAGAAAAAAAACTAAAAACTTGACTATATTGACCGGAAAATGGCCTTTGGTTTATACAGGGGTCGTACTGGCTATCGGCCTTGCGATAACGATCGGGATTTTCTATATACTTGTCACTTTTGAAAACATTCCTGTGGAAATGCAGCTGGCCATGGTGGCAACCGTTATCCTGGTTATAGTAGCGCTTGTTGTTTGTTTCAGTATCCTAAGAATAAGAGCAGAGGCTATTGCACTTCAAAAAGATTTTAACACCTTAATGGAATCCTATGATAAAACAAGTGAACTTAACAACACCTTGAGGGAGCAGCGGCATGATTTCCTAAACCACATTCAGATAATTCACGGTCTTATCGAAATGGATAATCACAAAGAGGCTTCTGATTATATGGAGGATGTTTACAGCGAAATACAATCTGTAAACAAAATCATGAAGACTAAGAGCCCGGCGGTTAATGCCCTTCTTCAGGTTAAGGAAAACTCATGTATAAGCAAGGACATCGAGTTTAAAATCATGTCCACTACGAGATTAGAAAAACCCGTGATGGAAACTTGGGACATATGCGGAATACTGGGCAACTTGATAGACAATGCCATACATGCAGCTGAAAAAGTAAAAGACGGGAAGATTCTTGTATCGCTGAAAGAAGATATAAAAAACTATATCTTCAATGTCAAGGATAATGGCACGGGTATTTCCAAGAACATTATTGAGATGATTTTTGACATGGGATTTACAACCAAGGGAAATGAGGGCTCCGGAATAGGTCTTGCTGTTTCAAAAAGGAAACTTAAAGAAAACGGCGGAGATATTAAGTTTACAACAGGAAAAAAGGGAACCGTCTTTACCTTTGTGGTTCCAAAGGCATCCTGACAAGATGAGCTATTAAGCCGATATTTGTGGTTTTAATGGGTAATAACGTATATTTCGTGGATTATGACGTCATTTAATATTTTCATAGGGTAAAATAATACTACGGAAGGAGGCCAAAAATATGGGTATATTCAGCTTCATAGGCAACATAGAGTTGCTTCAAGCCATACTCCTGATCTTGGGATTATTATTCCTTTTAGCGGAGATTATCATTCCGGGATTCGGCATAATGGGTATATTGGGAATTATTCTCTTCGTTGTAGGGATTATTCTCACGGCCAGTACATTTATAGAAGCCCTTGTAATGTTCTTGATTTTGTTGTTGATTCTTGCCATTGTCATCATACTGGTGGTTAGATCCGCAAGCAAGGGCAGATTATCCAAGACTCTTGTGCTCAGTGATTCGTTAAGCAAGGAAAAAGGATTTTCAGCAGTTGAGGATATGAAAGTATTCCTTGGCAAGGAGGGAAAAGCAATAACTATGCTAAGACCTGCCGGAATAGGTCAGTTTGAGGGTGTGCGTCTTGATGTAGTGACAGAAGGATCGTACATAGAAGAGAATTCGGATATAAAAATCACAGAAGTTGTCGGACGACGAATTGTCGTGGATGTTATAGAAAGCAAGGAGGACTAATAATGGAATCATTTGTTGTAATACTAATAGTAATAATTGCAATAGTAGCCGTTCTAGCGGTACTGTTCAGCCTCGTTCCACTTGGATTGTGGATATCGGCGGGAGCTGCAGGTGTAAAAGTTGGGCTCATAAACCTTATAGGAATGAGACTTAGACGTGTTGTGCCGGCAAGAATAATTAAACCGAAAATTAAAGCAGCAAAAGCAGGAATTGAAGTGACTATCAACGAACTTGAATCTCACTATCTTGCAGGTGGTAATGTTGACAGGGTAATTGATGCCCTTATTGCTGCACAAAAAGCAGAAATACCTCTCACATTCAAGAGTGCTGCAGGAATTGACCTGGCGGGTCGAAATGTTCTTGAAGCGGTAAAAATGAGCGTTAACCCCAAGGTTATTGAAACGCCTCTTATTGCTGCGATTGCAAAAGACGGTATTGAGCTAAAAGCGAGAGCCCGAGTTACTGTACGGGCAAATATCGAAAGGTTGATTGGTGGAGCAGGGGAACAAACAATCATAGCCAGAGTTGGCGAGGGAGTTGTAACAACAATCGGTTCGGCTGTTTCTCATAAGGCTGTTCTCGAAAATCCGGATTTGATATCTCAGACAGTTCTTAACGCAGGACTGGATTCTGGAACTGCATTTGAAATACTTTCAATTGATATAGCAGATATTGATGTAGGAAAGAATATTGGAGCTCAGCTCCAGACGGACCAGGCAGAAGCTGATAAAAAGATTGCGCAGGCTAAAGCAGAAGAAAGACGCGCTATGGCATTTGCCAGAGAACAGGAAATGAAAGCAAAAGTTCAGGAAATGAGAGCGAAAGTTGTCGAAGCTGAAGCTGAAATTCCAAAAGCAATGGCAGAAGCTTTCAGAGAAGGTAATCTTGGTATAATGGATTACTATAAAATGAAAAACGTGATGGCTGATACACAAATGCGCGATTCTATAGCCGATATGGGCAAAGCTGATAAATCACAGGAAGCGCAAAAGGGTACAGGTAAATAAGATGGCTGAGGGCAAAACTAATAATGAAATAATATTAGAAAAGCAGCTAAAGATTCTTCTGGCCGAAGAAAGAGCTTTAAACCAAATGGCCCAAAGGGTTTCGTCAGGAGACATGACTTTTTCATTTGGCAAAGAAGATTTGGTCAAGGGTATAATTCTCAGGGAAATTCTGGGGCCGCCGAAGGCCTCAGAAGGATGATTGAATGATAAATGTATTAATAGTAGACGACAATGAGACAATGGCTCAGTTATTGAAATCTGCCATTGACAGTCAGACGGCATTTGAAGTGAAAGCTGTTGGCTCTGATGGTGAATCCGGAGTGAAGCTTTTTGATGAGCATAAGCCGGAAGTAGTTTTTATGGATATAGAAATGCCCGGAATGTCGGGGATTGACTGTGCAAAGGAAATCCTTATAAGGGAACCTGACACATACATTGTTTTTTCAACGGCGCATAATGAATACATGGGTGATGCCTTTGAGATGTATGCTTTCGATTACATGCTAAAGCCATTTAAACTGGACAGGCTGAGGGGCACATTGGCCAGGATATCAGATCTTCTTGATAAGGAAGAAGAGCCGGAAAAACCGGTCAAAAAACTGGACAAGCTGCTTTTAAAAAACCGGGACGGCATGAGTTTTGTTGATATTGACGAGATAATGCTTGTTTTCAGGGAAGGCAGCCGCACAAAGATTGTAACCCGAAGGAATTCATATACAACGGGAATGAATCTTAATGTCCTTGAACAAAAGTTGGAGGGTGAATCCTTCATGCGGACCCATAAGTCTTATATCGTAAACCTTAAGCACATATCGGAAATCCTTCCATACGGAAGGTGGACCCATGTGGTGAAGCTTAAAGGCTTGAAAGAAGATGCGTTGATAACGCACGAAAAATTACAGAGACTAGAAGAATTATTATAAAAAATCGAAAAAAAATAAAGACTGCCGAAGCATTTGCCGGCAGTCTTTTTTTGCATACATGAGTATCAGCCTTACGTTATCATTCCGGGTTATTTGTTATAGTAGGCGGGACCGGGGGCTTTGACTACAAAGAGTTCCAGGACTTCATCATTGGTGTTGCATACGCTCATCAGGGTACCGCAAGCAATATTTAGGATTGAACCCCTGGCGTATGTTTCAGGTGGAGTTTCGTCAAGTTCAAGCGTAACAGCTCCATTTGCGACTATCATGTAAACATTTGAGTTTGCATGATGAGTAGGAAGACAGTCTCCTTTAGGCAGAATCATGTGGTTTATCATTGCCACATCATCACTAACGATCTTTTCTATTGTTTTGCTTTCTGTAAGCGTATAATTATAAATTTTATCAATCATAGTTTTCTCCTTTATATCAATATTATACCCAAAAACCAATGGTTTTTAGGTAACATATGTTACCAGAAAGTTAGCATTGCTTACATTAATAAATGCCTTGCTATCATAAGTTCCCTATAAAAATATTTATGGTTTAATTATTGAATAAATTTTTACAATTTTCGAAAAGGTAGAATCACTTGAAGAAAACCCCGTATACTCTTCAATCGCAGCTTCAATTCCATAGATTCGGACATATTCAATAACTTCCGGTGAAGAGGTGTCTTCTGATATATCAAAGCAAAAGGCAGCAGCGATACCATATAATATATATTCAGGGTTAATACCGCATTTAAGGCAAAAACCAGCCGCCCCGGCCAGCCTGTCATCAGGCTTGAGTTTCCTTTTTGGGTCTCTGCCGACCCTGGCAACGGTATCGTTCAGGAATTTATTGGTATATCTTTTTAAAAGGTCTGCGGCATAGTCTGCCAAGGGCTTTGGGTCCGTATTGAAATACCCGGATATAGCGTTTATGCTCTCATCAAGGGCTTTTTCCGCAATAATCCTGATGGAATCATCGCCCATGGCTTCCCATAGAAATTCATACCCCTTTATAAATCCCATGTATGCAACAATCGCATGGGACATATTGTGCAAAAAGTATTTTTTGTATTTCTCTATTGCGAAAGGGGAAACGGGGATGAAATTTTTAATTCCGGAAACATCAGTTTTAAGCGCATCAGCATCAACGGGAAGTTCATTATAGCTCTCCACTATTATTTCCGATGAATCTAAATCCGTGCTAACAGGAACCATTCTGCCGACTGAGGCAGAGACGAATCCTATCTTTTCGTCGAAATATTCTTTGTTTTTAACATGAGGCCTGACAATATCACTAAGATATTTACCCCCGTTAGTTATATTCTCGCATACTACAATGTCCAGTGGCCGGGCACCTGATTCGCACCTGATATCAATGCCGGAGGCAATGGCTTTTGCGATTAACGGAAGAATATTCACCCCTACAGCGGTTGCCATAATTTCGCAAGAGGCAACTTCCTTTGCCACAGCAAGGACGTCCCGGCCGTTGACGGCTCTCACATTGTTTATTTCATGGGATTCATATCCCGTTTCTGTAGCAATTGTGATTACATAGCTTTTTTCGTTATTTAAATGCTTAACAAGATTTTCATCTACATCAACAAAACATGTCTGATATCCGGACATACCGAAAAGCTGTCCGAGGAATCCCCGGCCGATGCTGCCGGCGCCATACATTAGGGCTGTTTTTGTATTACTAGTCAATTATTGTTTCCCTCAATATATTTTTATCGCTGAAAATATCAGCTTCGTCAACACTGCTGGTAGAAAACTCCGACACAACAGCTCCATCAGGACCCGCCTGGAACCAATGCAAAGTGTTAGGCGGCAGGGTGTATTGTTCCCCCGGGTATAATACTATTTCATGGAAAACGGTATATGCGCCCGGAGTTTTGCTGGGGATTTTGGCCTTGATATCTAAAGTAGGTTTTCCATCGGTATATAAATACACTTCACCGTACCGGCATCTGAAAGTTTCTTCTTTGCCTGCATGCCCGTTAACTTCAGGATGTCTGTGTTCACAGCATGCCTGGCCCGGGAAAAGAACAAGTTCTTTTGCACAGCAGCGATCGGTATTAACATATGTAAGAATTTCAAGACCTTCGAAATCAAGTCTGCTTAACCCGAAATCAGCTATTTCTATTCTTTTCTTTTCCTCTTCGGTAATAATAATTCCGGCTTTTTCGAAGTAATCCAATGTTTTATTTACGGCCTTTTTATATTCTCTTTGACTAATCATGCTACCACTCCCGATTATGTTCTTTTATAAAATCTATGGTTTCGGCAAGGGATTTTATCCCTGTTGAAGCACCTACCCGTGACACGGAAAATGTGCCCACGGCATTTGCGAATAATCCGCATTTATACAATGGCCAGCCCATATGAATGCCTGTAATGAATCCTGATGAGAATGCATCCCCTGCGCCTGTGGTTTCTACAGGTTTTACTTCAAGGAATGTAGGAATCGTGTATTCGATTCCTTCGGATGTTTTAATATAACAGCCGTTTTTACCAAGCTTAATTGCTACATTTTTAACCCCGTGGGACATGAATACATCGGCGATATCAGAAGGGTCTGTCTTTCCTGCGATATTTGTAGCTTCGTCATAACTTGGAATAAAGTAATCGAGATAGGGGAGAGAATCCCGGACAAGTTCCATCCACCTGCCGCTGGCATCCCATGCGGTGTCCATTATTGTTATGCAGCCTAGCTCCCCGGCTTTCCTAACAGCTCTTCCAAGAGGGTTGCCGTCGAAGGAAGACATAAGGTTTACTCCGGTGAAAAATGCGACTTTATAGTCTTTGACAAAATTAAAATCGATGTCTTCATAAGTGAATTCGCCGTTGGCTCCAAAACAATGAATGAAAGAACGTTCCGAATCATCGCCCACAACAACTACGCTTGCGCTGGTATTTGAACCTTCGCCGATTGCCAGGCCTTTTGTTTCAACACCAGCGTCCTTTAAGACAGTGGTAAGGTATGAACCGAAACCGTCGTCTCCGATTTTCCCAACAACTGCGGTATCGAGGCCGATTTTACTCATATCGACTGCGCTGCTGAGAGCGCACCCGCCGCTGTGAAGGGTAATGCTGTCAATTGGCATCAGTTTCCCCTTTTCGGGGAGTGACTTAACGGGTTTTGAAATTACATCTGCAACTAATATCCCAATGCTGACTACATCTTTCATTAATACACACACTCCTTGGCGGCATCAACAAATGCCTGAAGATTTTTCGGGTCGCCGTAAAAAAAGTGGTCAGACGGGCTCACTATATATCCGCCGCCTGGACAATCTTTATGAAGGTCGAATACCATCTGACGAACGAGCGCGGGATTACCTTTTTCAAAGCCGGCGTTCTGGTCAAACCCACCGATGAAAAACATCCTATCGCCTATGCGTTCAGTACATTCACTCATAATGCAGTCGCCGCCCATAATCGGTGGTGTCATGGTTTCAAGGCCATCAGCCCCGTTTTCCACCACAAGATCAAGTAAAGGCATAAAGCCGCCGCAAAGGTGGTAGACCGCCTTGGTTCCCTGGATACGCAGTGCAGCATGCTGTACCTGGTCATAAGGAAGGCAGAACTCCTCATGGATTGACGGACTAATTACTGTGCTGGAACCAGCTCCGCCGCCTGTTTCAATCAAGTCCATTTCAATTTTACCACCAAGCTCTATAACTCTTAGTTTTTTATCAAGAAGTGTTTGCATTACATAATGGAGCCAATCGGGTTCATCAATGGCTGCCATTATAATTTCTTCCGTGCCGAACATGAATGCAAAGCTCTGCCATGGGCTGCCTTGCCCGAAATCATAATACCCGCCCCGGACAATACCTTTCGAGCCAATCTTGTTTTTGGCGTTTATGACCGGGGTCCAGTCAACCCCTGTAGGCAGAGGGAAGTATTTATTCCAAAGTTCAAAATCTTCTTTGGTTTTCACCATGTGTTTCGTTATCCAGCCGGTAATAGGATTATCGCCCCTTAGTTCCACGAGGTTCCCTTCAGGTGTGGTAACATCAATCCGTGTGCTCCTGACGCTGTCTGAATCCGTACCTAAATCAGTCTCCTTAACAACCCAATTTGCTCGGTCTTTATCACTGTATGTAAATGCAGGGTTTTGGTATATTACCGGATCCATCCCAAAATAATCATATGCCTCATAGTCAGATATTCCATTTAAATACGTCTTAAGATAATAAGACATCCAGTTATGCACCTGGCAAGGCAGTCGGTCTGCCTTCTGATTGTTCAAAGCTGCTAAATATCTATCTCTGCCGTTCATAGCGAACCCCCTTTTCCATATCAGGCTAAAACATTTTATAAAGCCTGTCATGCTTAATAATTATATATGAAACATCGGCGGAATAAAATATAAATACAATATAAAACCGCCGTTTTCCGTTAACCGGTCTGCGGCGGTTTTAATGAGGGTTGGGATAATCTTTGGTGTCAAATGCTATCAAGATAATTAATTCCCCATTTTTTGCAAGCAGTGCCTATCCCTTTTTACCATTGTTTGTTTTAACTTTCTTTTCCTTTTTCTCCTTAACAAGACCCTTGCCGATTCCCTCGGATTCAAGCTTGTTCATTATTGAGGGACTTTCTTCTTTTGGACCATTGCTAAAACCTTCATCATCATCACATACCAATAATTCTTTGATACCTTCTTTCATGATTTCAACCTCATCCTTCAAGAGTTCCATAAGGTCTTTATTTTCACGAGCTTCCTGCAATCTGCCAAGAGCTTCCATTACATCTTCTAAATCACCGGTTTTACGAATAGCCTTGTAGGCATACATGGCATTAATTAATTCCACTTTAGCCTGGAAAAAGGCATCCTTAACAGAATCAAAAGCTTCCGTAACAAAAAGTTTTACAAGTTCACACTCTGCAAGCTGAATTATGGCTGCTTCCTGTTCTTCAGTCAGTCCAGTAACAAGTACAATTTCAATTAGTGACGGTTCTTCAACTACTGGTTCAACGGGTTCTTCAGCTTCAACTGCTGGTTCGGCGGGTTCTTCAGCTTCTGGTTCAGCGGGTTCTTCAGCTTCAACTGCTGGTTCGGCGGGTTCTTCAGCTTCTGGTTCCACGGGTGCAACAGGTTCCTCGGGTTCTTCTTCAAGGTACGCTAGATAATTTAGAATTCTTTCTCTCAACGTTGCTTCAAGCTCAGCAAGAAGTTCTTCTGAAAGCATTTCGCTTCCGAAAAAATCCGGGTTAACAAAACTTATAATAAGTGTTGGAACCTCTTCTCCATTTAGAACAATCTCAACGTTAATGCCTTCCAGAAACTCTTTAATCGGATAAAGATCAGAGCCTTCCTCTATACCGCTCAAAAACTCATCGTAAATTGATGGTTCCTCAGGTTCAGCGGGTTCTTCAGTTGCTGCCGGTTCCTCCGGCAGTGGATCCACGGGATCGGTTTCCGCTGCGAAAATTGCAGTTGGTACAAAGAATGAGAGTACCAATAGCAGCACGATTAACTTCCTAATGATTTTCATATTCAATCCTCCTTCAAAGGCTTGGATGAACATGAAACGCTTATTTGAAGCAATTAAAAAACTCCCTTTCGGCGACCGGGCTGCCATGGCGTGTGCTTTAGGCCCCTTGCTCTGTGCGCCTGCCTTTCGACAGGGTTACCATTATCGGTGAAAGTTCATCCAATTTGTATTAAGTTAATGTAATTATAAGGCAACATATAAAGAATATCAAGGAAGAGGAGTAGTTGTTACAAAAATGATATAATTCAAATCCGATGTGTTATAATATTTGAAGAAAAACGGAGACAGGCAATGATATCACCCAAAAAACAAAAAAAGAACATTTTATTCGGATACTTATATATAGCAGGAGGAATTCTCTTCCTCGGAATTATGGCAATAATATTTGCAACCGATAATATTGAAACGGATACAAGGGAATATGTGATTATGGTACTTGTGGCGCTGATTGGCTTGGCTGTAGTATATGCAGGAATCAAGCAGATAAGAGACAATAAAACCCTGGTTGAAGGAATTCCCAAACAAATACTGGAAGAAATGCTGTCAGAAATGTCGCTTTTTAAAAGTCTCGACTTATCAATCCGCGATATAACACGCCATATGACAAAAGACACTGAAAAGTATTTTTCCGAAAATCCAGTAATAGTCCATGCGGACGATGTTACCGAAGCTCTAGAAAAATATAAAGATAAAAAAATCACGCGAAAAGAAATGCTGGTCTGGTGTCATATGATGACCTTCAGCCATTGCTATGTTTATAATCCCGATAGGCACGATGAAATTGAAAGTGTGGTAAAGGCTATTCAAAAACGTCTGGTAAGAGAAGAGGACCTTTCGGAAGAAGAAATCTACTATTATGTTCGGGCGTTGGATGAAAATGCGGAAATATAGCAATTGAAACGATTTTAATAAAAAACCCGGTGAAAACCGGGTTTTTGTATTTAATACTGATCCGCTGCCTCTTCGCCGGACACAATTGCCACTGATGAGCTGCATCCCAGCCGGTCGGCTCCCGCATTAATGAAATCCAAAGCGGCCTGATAATTTCTTACACCGCCTGCGGCTTTAACCTTTGCGTTTCCGTCAACCGCTTTTTTCATTATAGCGACTGCTTCAAGGGTAGCGCCCTCCTTGTTAAACCCTGTCGATGTTTTGACAAAATCAGCCCCTGCCTTAACACATAACCCGCAGGCCTTGACGATTTCATCATTATTTAGTAAGCAGGTTTCAAGAATAACCTTCACAGTAATATCACTTGAATGTGCCACGTTTACAACGCTTTCTATATCGCTCAGGACATAATCATAATTGCCATCCTTAAATTTACCGATGTTCATCACCATGTCTATTTCATCAGCACCGCTTTCAATAACATCCCGTGCTTCGCAGACTTTGTTCTTAGTAGTACAAGCACCGAGGGGGAATCCGATTACGGCACAAACCTTTACATCCGATGGGTCTAGCAGGTCTGCAGCGTATTTTATCCTGCATCCATTGAGACAAACGGAATAAAAACCATACTCTAGAGCTTCTCCGCACAATTTTTCAACGGCCTTCTTATCAGCCTCCGGCTTTAATAGTGTGTGGTCTATATATTTTGCAACATTCATGGCATGCCTCCTATCAGTTTTCACTATTGGCTTAATATATTCTAAATGAATACACCACCATTATATCAAAAGAATGTTCAAATTTAATAATCCGTTTAAATTATGCCTAAAAATTAACAGTTGGTTTAATGACAAAATATGACATCGGATAATATAATGTTTCAGAAAGGTGGATTAGTATGGCAAAGACAAAACTGTTTTTTGATGTAAAGGATAATGAATACTTTGCCCGGTTGCAGCAGTACATACTTGCAAATTACGGCATGTATTTTGAAATAATCGATGAAGGGAACAATGATCCGGAGACATATACGGTTAGTGATTATATAAACAGAAGAAATAAAAAAGATGTTTTTCTGATTAAGGAACAAAAAGGCGATATATCAAAGTTCAGAGGGGCATCGGAAATTTGTTCCGCCCTTATGAAAATGAATAATCCGGAAAGTAAAAACACTATGCCGACAGGAACAGCCGGTCCGGTATTTTTCTGCGTTACATCCGCCGCGGGGGGAACCGGAAAAACAACTATAGCCCAGGCTATGTGCTGCAGCCTTGCGTTGAAAGGCAGGAATGTACTGTATATGAATTTCAATCCCTTTTCTTCAAATGAGTATATTTTTACCGAAAGCGACAGGAATTCACTCACACGACTTAGATATTATCTCAAGAAGACAGAAGGCGATATTGCGGCCAGGATCAAAAGCCTGGTATCAAGAAATATTGAGAGAAGGATAGACTTTATTGTAAACGATGCTCCGTCGGCAGACGGATTTATAAGCAAGGAAGAAACATTGCGGATGATAAGGGGGCTTATTTGCAACCAATCATATGATTCTATTGTGTTTGATATTCCATCATACCCGGGTGAAGGTCATATTGAAATCATGAAGCAAGCAGTAAAAAATCTGCTTATTTATTCAGGTGAACCGGACAATAAACATTCTACATTTAGAAAGTTTCTGGAAGCTAAAGGAGTTAATCATATTATAGATGTTACAAACTTTTCTGGTTCGGGCGAAAATCCTGTGCCAAGAGCAGACGACATATTCTCTACGCATCCTGAAGCGTTTTGGAAAGCGGTAAGCAAACTCTGTGAATTACCGGAGGGGAAAAATGAAAAAAGGGATTGATTTGATTAAGCAAAAAGTCGGATGTGAAATGGAAGAATACAGTGAAATTAATGATGAATGTGTCATTGAATCCATTGAACGCCATACTTTTGAATACTGTGAAAAAGAAGGAATTAATCTTGAAGGAATAATTGGATTGGTTAAAAAAATTCGCAATGACATGCTTGGGTTCGGGATTCTGCAACCGCTATTTGAGGATAATAGGATTTCAGAAATAATGATAAATGACGGCAAGGTTTTCTATGAAACCAACGGAAGAATTTATAAGTCCGGCATTAGTGTAGAGGGGAAGGAAGAGTTTATGAAAATCATTCGTACCATCTGCAGGAAATCCGGTCGAACAGTGAATGCTGCTTCGCCCATAGCTGACGCATGCCTTGATGACGGAACAAGGGTAAGCATTGTTCTTAATCCTGTTTCGGTGGATGGTCATTCGGTCACGATCAGGAAGTTTCCGGACAATCCATTAACAAGGTGCGAATTAACCGAGAGTGGGTTTATTTCTAAAAATGCAATGGATTTTCTAGAGGACGCATTTGCTGCGAGGTATAACATTTTCATATGCGGAGGGGCGGGAACTGGTAAGACAACTCTCCTGAATGTGCTTGCGAATTGTTCGGGCAGTTCAGAAAGAGTAATAACAATTGAAGATTCTGCAGAACTATGCATTGATTCAGTTGAAAACCTGGTCCGCCTCGAAGCCAGGGCAGGTAACTCGGAAGGCGGGGAAATAACTATCAGGGATTTGATTAAGGCAAGCCTTAGAATGCGTCCCGACAGGATAATAGTAGGGGAAGTAAGAGGAAATGAAGCACTCGATATGCTGCAGGCAATGAACACCGGGCATGAAGGCTCAGTCTCTACCGGCCATGCCAACTCCTGCGCTGAACTAATTCCCAGAATCGAAACAATGGTTCTGATGGGCGCTGATATGCCCTTATCAGCAATTAGAAATCAGATAATCAGTGCAATTGACATTATTGTTTGCCTTGGGAGGAATAGTAATAAAAGATACGTAGACCAGATATGCGAACTTTTACCAGGCAATAACGGGAAAGCAGTGATAAATCCTATATTTGAGTACGACCACGGAAGCCTAACACTGCAATGCACAGGAGAAATGGTTGCCTCCGGAAGAATGGCGAGGTCTGCTCATGATTAAAAGAGTCGGTGTAATGGGTGCAATTGGATTTATTACTGCATATTTACTATTTAGAAGCATTTGGATTTCAATGTGCGGAATGCTGGTATTCGTTGTATATGGAGTTTTGGATAAAAGGGACTATATCAAAAACAGAAATGAGAAAATGCAGTCACGGTTCCTTGATTTTCTGATGTGTCTTGAACCTCTTCTAAAAACGCAGGGCACCTTTTACGGAGCTTTTTCTGAGGCGGCTGCTGATTATAGGCGGTTTCACGGCAAAGATGATGTTAGCATATTCATTGATTCGGCGGTAAACGAATTCAGGCTGAATATGCCGACAGCAGAAATTCTTGGGAAAATGGCTGAAAGACTGAATATTGAGGACGCAAGGATATTTGCAGGCAGTATGGCTGTATGTGAATCAACAGGTGGCAATGCAGTCGAGGTTACCGGAAAGACGACAGAGCTTCTAGTTGGTAAAGCAAGAATATTATGTGACATTAACACCCTGTTATCAGGAAAGGCTTTAGAACGAAAAATAATAACCATCATGCCGTTTGTTTTGCTTGCTGTTCTATCTGTCTCTTCAGGTTCGTATCTCGAGCCGCTGTACTCAACAGCCGCCGGTAGAATCATAATGATTGCAGCCGGCGCTTTATTTATCCTGCAATGGTTTGTAGGGAGGAAATTTATGGACGTTAAGGTATAAAAATGGCGATTATCATATATATTTTATCAATTATATTGTTATGGTTTGCGGGCAAACGGCATGGTAAGGCCATCCGGCTGAAACACGCTGCGTATACATCATTTCTGACGGCATCAATAGCAATTCCCATGAATAGAATATTGAAAAAGGATGTTCTTGGCTATGGAAGCAGATTGATGTTCCTTTATGGAAAAAAAGTACAGGAGGATATTTTTATAATTCACTGGGCTGCCCAGATAGCTTCCTTAATCCTTTTTGCAAGTTTTACCGTCGTGTACCTTAGTATAGCTTCGGCAGGTTACATTGAATTGGCTATTTCGTGCATGATGCCGCTGGTAGGATTCTTTCTTCCTGATATTGATTTAATAGTAAAGATTAAACAAAAAAATTCCTCTATTCTGCATGATTTTCCAATACTGTGCACGGATCTTGCTGTTATGAACGGTGCCGGGCTGGGATTATATAAAGCATGGGAAATGGCGATTAAAAGAAAAGCTGACAGTGTGCTTTATAAAGAAGCCAGGCTGGTAATTTTAAAAACAACAACCGGAATGCTGTTTCGGGATGCGCTGAAAGATTTCTCTGCGAATCTGTCCATACCTGAAATCCATACCTTTGTGACTATTGTAAACCAGGAGATTAAGTCAGGAAGCGGAGGTATGGCATCGAAATTAAGGGAGTGCGCCAACAAAAGTTGGAAGGTAAGGGAAAGCATAGCGAGGAAAAAGGGAGAAGAAGCAGTTTCTAAACTTGTTTTTCCCCTTGCTGTCGGGCTTGCCGGAATCCTTCTGATATTGGCTGCGCCGGCTGTAATGATTATGAAGGGAATGTGAAAAATGAAAATAATAAAGCTGAAACTTGGCATGCATGGGATGGGCACTGTTGAGGTAGTTATCATAGTAGCTGTTCTTGTAGGAGTAGCGCTTATATTCAGGGATGCGATATTTAATTTTGTAAATGAAATAATCGGCAGTATCTTTAACGATTCAGATATTGTCAATAAATTAAAAACGGGGTATTGAGATGAAATTTGAAAATGTTGAAATCGGCGGCAGGAGATTCATGGTTGCAAGGGGCGAATTATCATGCCCCGGATATATGCCTGAAATGATAATGAAAAATGCCCCCGCTAGTTATGTGCCGTTTAGCTTTATGAAGAAAGAAGGATCTGTAAAGGTTCTTTATGAAACTGATATGTATATTCGCCTTAAAGAATTTCTGACAGATAATGGCGCCGATGAGCATTGGATAAAAAATTTCCTGATATCAATGGACGGAATGCTTGCACTGTGCGGTGAATTCCTGATTGATCCCGATTTTATTATGATTGATGCAGGGTCAATATTCCTTTCTCCTGATTCAGGCTTAGTGCGTTATATATTTAATCCTTTTGAAATCAACAACTTTAAAGGAGACTGTAAAAAGCTTCTGGCGGAAATTGCAGGAAACTACTTTATGGACCATGGCGTTTCGGGAGAGGTCTTCAGGGAAAGGTTTTTAAAGGAAATTGTGAAAAGGGATTTCAACATTCGCAACCTTCTTGCCAGGTGGGAGGATTTATCATATGGCGATGTAAAAATGCTGCACGCAGAAAGGCAAACTAATCCGGACAGAGAATTGAAAAGGAATGAAGTCTTTAAGGGTTTGTTCAATAAGTTAAACAAAAAAGCAGATGATATAAATGCTACAACAGCCGTTTCAAATGTAACCGGGCATATGTGCCTTACAGGAATTTGCAGCATTAATACAAAGATTCCCATTAGGGAAGAAGGTGTTACTGTAGGAAGGGGAATGCTTCAAAAAAATTATGGATTATATAATAGCGGCATCGGAAAGGTGCATGCCAGGGTTTATGAGCAAGAAGGAGAAATTTTTGCTGCCGACCTAGGTAGCAGGAACGGTACATATTTAAACGGGGAACAGCTTGAAAAACGCGTTCCTGTAAAATTGGAACGCGGGGATATCCTTGCTTTTTCTGACGAGGAATTCATTTTATGTTAACAATAAGTCTTTTAGATATGCTTTAACTGCAGCTAAAATCCTGCTGCTTGCTTTGCCGTCGCCATATGGGTTTACAGCAGTTGCCATCTTGTTGTATGTGCCCGGGTTTGTAAGAAGTTCAACAGCATCTGCTACAATTTGATTTTTTTCAACCCCGGAAAGTCTTACAGTTCCCATTTCAACTGCTTCGGGACGCTCTGTTTCTTTTCTCAGAACAAGGACGGGCTTCCCTAGTGCGGGAGCCTCTTCCTGCAGCCCGCCCGAATCGGTCATTACCATGTATGATTTTTTCATCAGGTTGTGGTTATCGCTGACACTTATAAAATCAGTTAATACTATATTCTTCCGGTCTCCAAGAAACGTGTAGACCGTATCCCTTACTGCGGGGTTGGGATGAACGGGATAAACAAATACAACATCACTGAACTTTTCGGAGATTTCAATTACAGCCCTGCATATGTCCTCGAGCGGCTTGCCGAGGTTTTCCCTCCTGTGGGCTGTAAGGGTTATTATTCTTTGATTATCAAAATCAAGCTTATTCAGTATTTCGCGCTCAAAGACATATTTGCCGTCAACGGTTGTATCAAGTGCATCTATTCCCGTATTTCCGGTTACATATATATTTTCATCAGGAATATTCTCGTTAAGAAGATTTTTTCTGTTCGATTCAGTGGGTGAGAAATGCAAAGTGGCGAGTGATGCAACCAGCTTCCTGTTCATTTCTTCAGGGAAGGGTGAATAAATATCATGTGTTCTTAGGCCGGCTTCAACATGCCCAACCGGTATTTTCTTATAAAATGAAGCGAGTGCACATATCAGGCAGGTTGCGGTATCGCCGTGCACCAGCACCATGTCAGGGTGTTCTTTGTCAAGCAGGGAGCTGAATTTATCCATTATTGCCGAGGTGACATACTCGAGTGTCTGGCTTTTTTTCATTATATTCAAGTCATAATCAGGTGTAATGCCGAATATGTCGTTGACCATATCTATAGTTTCACGGTGTTGGGCAGTTGTGCATACTATGGTTTTTATAGAACTGTCTTTTTTAAATTCAATAACGACCGGAGCCATTTTTACAGCATCGGGACGTGTGCCGTAAACAATAAGAACCTTATTCATCCTCAACCTCTTTTCCCATGCTGTCATCAATACCCTCACTAGCGGTTTCCTGTTTTCCGAGAAGATATTTCGGCGGCCTGTATATGAAAGCTATGACTGCAATAAGAACCACACCCAAGGATATCAGAAGAATGCCAATATTCTTCATGCCGTTTCTGGCCATGATAACAGACATTGTGCCCAGTACTAAACTTGCCGCATATAGTATCAGCACAGTAGTGCGTTGGCTGAAACCCAGATTATCCGTGAGTCTGTGATGAATGTGCTGCCGGTCGCCTTGATAAAAAGCCTTTCCTTTTATGGAACGTCTTATGACGGCCAGCAGCGTGTCCAGAATTGGCAGTCCGAAAGCTACAACGGGAATAAATATTGAAAGTGCAGTATAGGATTTCAATGTTCCCTGCATAGATATCATTGCGAGTGTAAAGCCTATAAAAGCTGAACCGGATTCTCCCATGAATATTTTGGAGGGGTTAAAATTGAAAGGAAGGAAACCAAGGCAGGCGCCGGCAAGAGCGATTGCTACTATGGGTGCATATGTGCCAAGCAATTCCGCATCCGGTCGTATAAGAGATACAATAAATAGTGTAATAGCGCAAATTGCACCGGTACCTGCGGACAACCCGTCAAGTCCGTCTACCAGATTAAAAGCATTTGTAAGAGCCACTATCCATACTATGGTTATTGCGAATGAAAATATGGGATTAAGTAGGATTACATTTGTCAAAATGTTCGGATTTGTGAAGAATTCAATACGTGACCCGGATATGACAACTGCAACTACCGCAGCGGCTATCTGGAAAAGTATTTTGTATAATGGCTTTAGTTCAATGATATCATCAAGTACGCCCATTATGACAATGATGGCAATTCCGCATACAAGTCCAAGAAACTCCGGGCCAATACCAAAGGTCCTGTTGAATATGAAATTTACCAGTACTGCGACCATAAAACCGGAGACAATTGCCAAGCCGCCCAGAAGTGGTTTCGGGGATGTATGAATATGTCGGTCTTTGGTGGGAACGCTGATTGCATTTGAAAAAAATGCAAGCCGCTTAACAGCCGGATACATTGCAAGGGCGATGATAAAAGCTATTATGAAGGAAATGACGAAAATCATTTTTCAACCTCATCGAAATTTACAAGTTCGATACCGGCTTCATTCAACATGCTCAATGAGAGCTCATCGGGATATGAACCGCAGTAAACCAATTTGGTTATACCGGCGTTTATCATAAGTTTTGCGCATAGTGAGCAAGGTTGAAGGGAGACATACATGGTGGCGCCCCTGACGGAAGTTCCGGAATAAGCCGCCTGTACGATGGCATTCTGTTCTGCGTGAATAGCACGGCACAGTTCATGCCTCTCGCCTGATGGTATATTGAGCTGCTGCCGAAGACAGCCGATTTCGTCGCAGTGGCTGACGCCTGCAGGGGCTCCGTTGTATCCGGAGGCCAGTATCCTTTTGTCCTTGACAATCAAAGCGCCTACCTGTCTGCGCAGGCAAGTGGAACGTGTTTTAACCAGATCCACTATTTTCATGAAGTATTCGTCCCAGGAAGGTCTGGACATATATTTGACTCCTTTATTTCGTGCCGAAAAGCCTGTCTCCGGCGTCTCCGAGACCCGGTACAATGTATGCACTTGAGTTAAGGCCTTGGTCTACGCAGGCGCAGAATACCTGGACATCAGGGTGGGTTTCCCTGATTTTCTGTATTCCTTCGGGTGCCGCAATAAGGCACATCAGTTTTATTTGGCTAATGTTGCGTTTTTTAAGAAAACCTATTGCTGCGGCAGCTGAGCCGCCTGTTGCCAGCATAGGATCAAGAAGAACCATTTCCCGTTCTGAAGCGTCCTCAGGAAGTTTACAGTAATACTCAACAGGTTCAAGGGTGTCATGGTCGCGGTAAAGGCCGATGTGCCCGACTTTAATCATAGGCATGAGCTTAAGCATTCCGTCAACCATTCCAAGCCCCGCCCTGAGTATCGGAACAATTCCCATTTTTTTGCCTGAGATAACTTTCGTCTTGGCAATTCCGATTGGAGTTTCGAGCTCAATTTCTTTAAGAGGCATATCCCTTGTGACTTCATAAGTCATAAGCATGGCAATCTCGCTTACCAGTTCACGGAACTCCTTTGTGTCTGTATTCTTATCCCTTAACAGCGACACTTTGTGCTGTATCAGCGGGTGGTCAAAAACGAATACCATATCATCGTACTTTTCAAATGTCATTATTTGTCCTCCTTGAAGGTCTTATCTTCCAATAGCCTTATTTTCTCATTTCTTTTTTCATATCTGCCGCCGAGATATTCCGTTTTCAGGAATTCTTCAATAATATCAAGCGCAAGGTCATTGCCTGTTGTTCGGGAACCAATAGTCAGAATATTTGCGTTATTGTGCTGTCTTGCGAGACGGGCGTGAAGTCCCGTGGTGCAAAGAGCCGCACGTATTCCCTTGATTTTATTAGCTGCAATTGACATCCCAATGCCAGTCCCGCAAATCAGGATGCCTTTTTCACAACGACCTGACACAATGCAGTTCGCTGTTTTCTCTGCATAATCGGGAAAATCAACGGAATTATCTGAATCAGGACCAAAATCCATATATTCCAAACCTCTTGCCAGAAAATATTCTATAATTGATTGTTTTAAGAAATACCCGGCATGATCACTACCGATGGCTATCATTTCTGCCTCCGAACTTGAATTTTCTTCACTCATTTTATATTAACAATACATTTATGTCAAAATGAAAAGAATGGTTTTTTTATATTATTACAGGCGACTGGGAATCATTCCTTTGTCTTGTGCCTTCGTTTGTGCCTGAACACAGAAAGGCCGCCAAAGCCGCTGATAATTGCAATATAAAAACCGAAATCATACCACCAGCCGGTGTTGATGGTTTCATATATGCGGATGCTTTTGTTAAACAAGCCAATTATTAGAGAAATGGGTGCAATCCAGCCGTGCCATATTCCCCAAAGAAAATTTGCAGGCTTGTCCTCGGTAGCCTTGCCGTCGCCCGGTGCGCAGCCTGAAAGCATAAATGCAAGTAATACCGCCAATAAAACCATAATAATTATTTTCTTATACATAACATCCCTCCGACCAATATTGTAATAATTATATCACGATAAGAAACCGGAACAATAACGAAGGATGATATTCTAGCTTTGGATAAATTGAGGAGGGATTAAAATTCGCATTTAGGACAATTAAGAAAGGGTGATTTCTCAAAAAAAGGGAAAAGCGATGCCTTTCCCTTTAATTATTTAATTATTCAGATTCGCGTTCGATTTTTTTTATTCGTTTCTCGAGTTTAACACGCGGAATCATAACTCTATGGCTGCAGCCTTCGCATTGTATGCGGATGTCTGCCCCGACGCGCAGGACTTTCCATTTTTTAGAGCCGCACGGGTGTTGTTTCTTTAACTCAAGAATATCATTGAGCCTTAAATCCATCGGCATTGTCATCACCTCAGTATTTTGTAAGATAGGAGTCCAGTTCCCACTTAGTTACTTTTGAGCGGTATAAATCCCATTCGCCTGTTTTAGCTTCGATATATTTATCGAATACATGTTCGCCGAGGACATCTTTAACAAGCTGGCTTTTTTTCATTACAGTTATGGCCTCATTTAAATCACCGGGAAGGGATACAATCTTGTGTCTTTTCCTTGATAATGCGCTCATTTCAAAAATATTGGCATTTACCGGTGCAGGCGGTTCAATTTTATTTTCAATTCCGTCAAGCCCTGCTGCAAGGGCTCCGGCAAGTGCAAGGTACGGATTGCAGGATGGATCCGGATTTCTAAGTTCAAGGCGTGTGGATTTTCCACGGGCAGCCGGAATCCTGATTAATGGACTTCTGTTCTTGGCAGACCATGCAACGTAAACAGGAGCTTCATATCCTGGTACAAGTCGCTTGTATGAGTTGACGATAGGATTTGTAAGAGCTGTTATTGAAGCAATGTTTTTTGTGAGTCCCCCGAGAAAATAATAAGCATCTCTGCTTAACTGAAGTTCGTCTAAAGGATCAAAGAAAGCATTTTCTCCGCCTTTAAAGAGCGAGATATTGGTATGCATTCCTGAACCGTTGATGCCCTCAATAGGTTTTGGCATGAATGTTGCGTGTAGACCATGTCTTTGTGCCATAACCTTTACGACTAGTTTGAATGTAAGGATGGCATCTGCAGCTGTCAGAGCATCGGTATATTTGAAATCAATCTCGTGTTGTCCAGGTGCTACTTCGTGATGGCTGGCTTCAATTTCAAAACCCATTTCATCAAGAACCATGCTGATGTCACGGCGGGCATTTTCACCAAGGTCAATGGGACCCAGATCAAAGTAACCGGCGTTGTCGTGGGTTATTGTCGTCGGATTGCCCTCGCTGTCTGTAAGGAACAGGAAGAACTCACATTCCGGACCTACATTGTACTTGTCGTATCCCATTGCATTTGCCCGGGCGATTACCTTCTTGAGAACATACCGCGGGTCGCCTTCAAAAGGGTCTCCTTCAGCAGTATATACATCGCAGATAAGACGCGCCACCTTGCCAGCCTGAGGTCTCCATGGGAATATTACAAATGTATCCGGGTCGGGCTTTAGATACATATCGGATTCTTCAATCCTTGCAAACCCCTCAATGGATGAACCGTCAAACATACATTCATTATTCATTGCCTTTTCAAGTTGGTCCACTGTTATTGCAACGTTTTTAAGCACTCCGAAAATATCTGTGAACTGCAGACGAATGAACTTGACATTCTGCTCTTTCACTAATTCAAAAATTTCTTCCTTGGTTCTTTTAACCTTCATTTTTTCCCCTTTCATCTCCGTTTGATTATTTCGACGGAGTATACCCATAGCTAAAATAAAACGACGCACACCGACCCGGTCATTGCCGGGAATTGTGAAACGCCGTTGTCTCGAGTTATTTAATTCATTCCCTATGCTTCGGGCTCAAACATATCCTTGCCTGCTCCGCATTCGGGGCAAACCCAATCTTCAGGAAGATCCTCAAAAGAGGTCCCTGCAGGGATGTCGGCCATATCGTCGCCTACTTCTGGGTCGTACACATAACCGCAAAGGGTGCATACATATTTGGTCATGGATTTTACCTCTTTTCATATACTATGAGTCTATTTTGATATATAATCTAGAAAAAATCAAGGGGACGGAAAATAAAAATGGGAGTTATTTCCGGAACATGAGAATTTTCATAGCCATAAGGCTTAATAATGATATTAAATCTCACCTGAAAAACATAACAGAAAACCTGTCTCCATTTTTCGAACGAGCTCGTTACTCCAGGGTTGAAAATTACCACATTACAATTAGATTCATTGGAGAAGCAAATAGAGCTGAATATGAAAAAATAGTCTCAGCCGTTAAGAAAACCGCACCAGCCTTTGATAGATTTTCACTTACTGTCAGCAGCCCGGGAAGTTTTAAAAGAAAAAACAAACACATTTTCTATTGCGGCTTAGAAAATTCTGATAAACTTAAAGAACTCCATGATTTTCTGAATATAGAATTGGATAAAGCAGGGATAGTATCAGGTAATGTAAAGTTTTCGCCGCATATAACCTTAGCAAGGGAAGTGGTCTTGTCAGAGGGCTACAATGGAATCGATTATGAGACGAGAAACATTAATGTCAGGGAAATTTCAATAATGGAAAGCACCCGCATTAATGGGAAACTTACGTATATACCAAGGTTTACAGCTGAATTAGGAGGTAAAAATGATTAATAAAGTAGAATTTAATACTTCAAAAACCGGTGGTGAAATAAGCAAATATATTTATGGTCACTTTGCAGAACATCTCGGAAGGTGTGTTTATGATGGATTATGGGTTGGAAAAGGTTCGGATATTCCTAACATAAACGGAATCAGGGAAGATGTTGTAACAGCTCTTAAAGGTATTAATATCCCGGTCTTAAGGTGGCCGGGCGGGTGTTTTGCCGATGAATACCATTGGATGGATGGAATAGGACCTGCAAGAGATAGGAAAAGATGCCTTAACACTCATTGGGGGATGGTTACTGAAACCCATGATTTTGGAACCCATGAATTCTTTGAATTGTGCGAATTACTGGAATGTGATGCTTATGTGGCGGGTAATCTGGGAAGCGGTACTATTAAGGAAATGCAGGACTGGGTTGATTATATAAGCTGTGCCGGCGGCACAACCATGTCTGAGATAAGAAAAGAAAACGGAAGGGAAGAGCCATGGAAACTCCCGTTTTTCGGCATTGGAAATGAAAGTTGGGCCTGCGGCGGAAACATGCAGCCCGAATACTATGCTGATTTATACAAGCAATACCAGACATATGTAAAAAACTATCCCGGGAGCTGTGTGCGGAAAGTGGCATGCGGTCCTAATGAGGACGACTATGCCTGGACAGATACAGTTATGAAAATGGCCTCAAAATATATGTGGGGGCTCAGTATGCACTACTATACAAGGGTTCATAATAATTTTGAGAAAATGGGATATTCGGATAAATTCAATGAAGACGAGTGGCATAATATCATTAAATATACATATCTCATGGATGAGTATATAAAAGGGCATTCTAAGATAATGAATAAATACGACCCGGATAAGAAAGTAGCGCTGATCGTAGATGAATGGGGGACATGGTACAAGGCAATAGCAGGAACGAACAGGCGCTTCCTCCATCAACAGAATACAATCAGGGACGCTGTCTCAGCCTCTATTCATTTCAATATATTCCACGCCAACTGCGACCGTGTAAAAATGGCAAACCTAGCTCAGACGGTGAATGTGCTTCAGGCGGTAATCCTCACATATGACGGCGTCATGATAAAGACACCGACTTACCATGTGTTTGATTTATACAAGGAACACCAGGGCAATGCATTCCTGCCTGTTATAGAAACTCCCGGAGATTATAAGGGTCTACCGCAGACAAGTTCAACCGCCTCGCTGAATAGGGAAGATGGAACCATCTATTATTCAACAAGCAATGCTGACCCGGAAAACAGCGCATCTATGGAAATTGTAATCAAAGGGATTGACTTGATTAAATCTGTTTCCGCGCGTATCCTGACGGCGACTGAAATAACATCCTGTAATACAGCGGAAGATCCGAATAATGTTCATGTTGAAGAATTTAACAAGCTCAAAATAACAGGAACTGCAATAACCATGGAACTGCCGCCGAGAAGCATTGTAACAATATCAATCAATTAAAAAAAGGCCCGTTAATCTCTGGAATTAATGGGCCTTTTCAAGTGCCTTAAATTATTGTATCGTTATTGACTCCATAATGGAATAAAGTTCTTCCTTCTCCTTAGGGGTTGAATAACCAATAAGAATGACAAGTGAATAGCTGCTTTTTGTTACCACATACATTTCCTGGTACATGGAGAACATGTCATAGTCAATCTTCATGATTCCCTTTGCAAACTGCCTGTCTCCCAGCCATGGTTTTTCCAGGGGCATTAGCTGAACACCTACCCCGGAGCTGGTAAATATCATTTTTGTAATATTAAGGCTGTTTTCCACATAATCTTCCTTGCTGTAAAGGTTATTGGAATATGCCATATTCTCTGAAAAGATATTAATGTAAGGATTAAATGCACCTAATGGTGGATTCTCATATTTTTTTCCGTAAACATAATGGACTAATGCCTCGCCGCTTAAATCTTCTATATCGTTAATGTTAATAGAATTTATAGCACCATTTTCATCAGGTTCAGTATTCATGTCCACAATTTCCTGCGGGGTAAGGTAGTTATAGCCTTCGGGCAGATCTATCGAAAAGTTAAAGAAAGCATTTTCGTAACGGCCGTCTTCATGTGTGCCCCAGTCAAACTTAACTTCCTCGTTTTTATTGCCATTACATGCCGAAAAGGATATCAACATCATTAGGGCAAGTACTAGTGCAGTTATTTTTTTTATCATATTATTCTCCTATTATTTTAACGAGTACGCGTTTATTGCGCTTGCCGTCGAATTCGCCATAAAAAATCTGCTCCCATGGACCAAAATCCAGCTGTCCTTCAGTAACAGCGACTACAACCTCGCGTCCCATGACAGTACGTTTCAGATGAGCATCCGCATTATCTTCATATCCGTTGTGGTTGTATCTGCTGTATGGTTTTTCAGGGGCAAGGCCTTCGAGCCACTTCTCAAAATCGGAATGCAGGCCGCTTTCATCATCGTTTATAAATACGCTTGCAGTGATATGCATTGCGTTGCATAAAAGCAAACCCTCGTGAATGCCGCTTTCGTCAAGGCATTCTTGAATTTTTTGCGTGATATTAATAAATGCCCTTCTGCTTCCTGCGTGGAACCAGAGTTCTTTCCTGTAGCTTTTCATAGTATTTCCCCGTATCCGCCGGATTTCTGTTTCAAGACCGACTTCACAGTAATATTATACCGATAACCGCGGAACTTACAATAAGAATGACGGGATGTACTTTAAATTTATAATTTGCAATAAATACCAAAACACCTATTAAAATAGGTATGGGATTAAATAACCGGAGTATGAGTCCTGTTTCCCTGAATAGTTCGATATTAAAAAGCGAGATAACAGCAAGTTCCGCACAAACTGCCGCTATCATCCCTGTTACAACCGGTCGTATTATTTTCATGGTCTCGTTAACATAAACATTATTACGGTATTTTGTATAAAAATGAGCTACGATTACAATAATGATTATTGAAGGTGCGATCAGCCCCATGGTGGCAGAAACCCCGCCTAAGATTCCCGCAGTTTTATTGCCGGCATAAGTTGCCATATTAATTCCAATCGGTCCCGGCGTCATTTCAGATACTGCAATCATATCCAGTATTTCCATTTGCATCATCCATCCCTTTGAGGTCAGGATTTCCGTCATAAGAGGAATGGTTGACAGCCCGCCGCCAATGCTGATTAAACCAATGAAAAAGAAGTTGATGAATAACTCTAAAAATATCATCTGCGCCCCCTTGTTGTGATGAAGAGATAAGCCAGTGATATTATAATAGTGCCAAGGACAATTGCATATGTCGGTAATTTAAGGACAAAGAGAAATAGAAAACCAAGAATTCCAAGGATATAAGCTGAAACTGCTGTAAATGCTTTTTTGCCCATCTTTACAATTGATACGGCGACCAGTGCCACTACAGCGCCTTGAATGCCTTTAAGGGCTTTGGTTACATATTCGTTGTCACGGTAGGCAATTATAAGGGATGATAGGGCGGTTATTATAATCAGCGATGGGCTGACCATTCCAAGTGTAGCTGCAAGGGCACCTGCGATTCCTGATTTTTTATATCCTATGAAAGTTGCCGTATTGATGGCGATGATTCCGGGCGTCGTCTGGCCGATGGAATAGTAGTCAAGGACCTCCTCTTCTGTTGCCCACCCGTGTTTTTCAGTTATTTCACGCTGTATCATAGGCAGCATGGCATAACCTCCGCCGAATGTGAAAAGGCCTATCTTGAAAAATGCTGCAAATAATTTCAGGCAATTTTTTAATTTCATTGGTGAATTATATCATAAGCACAGGGGGCTAAATCTCTCCCGCGGATTCCTTTTTCAGTCTTTCGAAAAAGGCAACCATAAATTCGTGCCGTTCTGCGGCTATCCGTTTGCCTTCCGACGTATATATTCGGTCTTTGATTTTCTCAAGCTTAACCTTAAACTCCCTGTAGGCGGTATCCTGTTTAGTGTATGATTCGGAGTTTTCAATGTTCAGATTCCGTATATGGACAGCAGCTCCGTTCTCGCCGGCAAAGACAAATGCGCGGCCTATTCCGATAGCTCCTATTGCATCCAGCTTATCTGCGTCAAACAAAATCCTTGCTTCATGAGACCTTGGTTCCCCGCCTTTTCTATATCTGTGGGTTTCAATGCAGTGCAGGATTTTTTTGATATCTTCTTCGTTGAATTTAAATTTTTCGAGAATAGGCCGTGCCATATCCACGCTGATTACTGCATGCGAAACCTTACCCTTGTTTAAATCCTGGGTATGACGGCCTATGTCATGTAAAAGTGCGGAGGCTGTCAGTATATTGGTATCGCCGCCCTCGGCAGTGGCTATATGCAGACACATGTTAAGCACCCTTTCGGTGTGCTCCCAATCGTGGCTGCCCCTGCCGTTATCAAGTGTTTCCATTGCCTCAGCTTTTAGTTCTTCAAATATATTCATAGCACTGATATTATACACTAAAGTGAAAAATTGTCCTTAGAGGTAATTTTTCGTTTTTGCTGTATAACGGGCTATAGTATAGAATAAATACAAATAATAGGAGTGCAGCGGTTGGATAAAAAGGACAATACATACTTAAAAGATATAGGGAAATTCACATCATTCTCCTTTATCGGTGAAATCGCAAGATATCTCTTTTTAATTATTGCCTCCGCTATTGTTACAAACTTTTTCGGAGTTGAAACTTTTGGTAAATATTCTTATATAATATCTTTTCTTACGATACTAATAACTTTATCAGGACTAGGTTTGGGCAGCGGGGTTATGTTTTTCGGGCAGAAATACCGGCAGAAAGGATATCATGATAAAGCAAAGGGCGTAATAGCATTTGCATATGTTTTAGTAGCCGTGGTGGGAAGTATTCTGACAGCCCTGGTAATGCTATTTGCAGAACCAATATCAAAAACACTTCTGAATTCTCCTGATTATACACTGCTGCTTGTCGTAATGGCTCCGTTAATATTGATTGAATCACTTTATTCACTATCCTTAAGTATATTCCGTAGCTTAAAAAGGATAGCTAGGTTTTCACTGGTTAAAAATATCTTTTATCATGTCACACGAATAGCTGCTATTCTTCTGTGCTTTGTAGTTTTCGGGCTAAGGGATATAAGTGGTATTATCATCCCAACATACATTGCTTATGTTTCAGTACTTGCCTATAGCCTGATAAATCTATATAAGAGCGGAGAAATAGGAAAACCTTCGGCAATAACAAAACCAGAAAAAAGAGAGATGGTCAAATATTCTCTTCCACTTTTTATGACAGCCATTATTGCGATTCTTCTCAGACAGGCAGACATTCTTATGCTGGGGTTTATAAAGACAGAAGAGGCAGTGGCTGTTTATAAAATTTCAGTACAAATATGTGCAATAATACCCTTTTTTAAGCGAATAACAGCAACTTTTTTCAGTCCGATGATTGCATCCCTTTACCATAAAGGCAAAAAAGAGGAAATGATTCATACATATAAAACGATAACAAAATGGACTTTTACATTCGGACTGATGATTTTTCTTGGCATTGTTCTCTTTGGTAAAAGCGTGCTGCATCTTTTTGGGAAGGAATTTATTTACGGGCATACTGCTCTTATACTTGTTGCCTGCGGATCAATTATAGGTGTTGTGACAGGACAGGCGAGTAGTATGAATGCTATGACCGGGCATCCCCGGTTTAACCTAATATCAGCAATAACTACATTTACGGTTAATATAATTCTTAACATTCTGTTAATCCCAAACCACGGGATTATCGGCGCTGCGGTAGCGACGCTTATATCTTCTTTAATTGGGAACTCTATGTCTCTTCTATATCTGTATTTCACCCAGAAAATCCAGCCGTATAATATAGATTATCTAAAACCAATATTAGCCGGAGGCCTGTCTTACGCAGTGATTTATTTTCTAAATAATACAATTATGTGGAATGGAATGACGGATGTAATTATAAAAAGCTTCATTTATATGCTTGTTTTCGCAGTTTCTATTGTTCTCCTAAAAGTAGATGAAGATGATAAAATTATACTAAAAAGCATGCTTAGTACAGTAATAAAGTTATTCAAACGGCGTTAGCCGGGCAATAGTTAAAAAAATAATTTTAATACCAGATAATATGATTGACACATAATTTACCAATTTGGTATAATTCTTGCAAGTAGCACGGTAGAGCGGAGCAATCCGTTTAAGCCCATTGTAGAAGAACGGTAGTATGGTAGTTCAGTAGTTCAGTAGTTTTTCACTGACTCCATATAAAAATTGAAGAGGGGGTACAGTCAATGTTAGGAATACCTGATTTATCCATTTCTCTTGCTTACATTCTTTGTATAGCATCAGCTTTGTTATGTCTTGTCTACGGTATAGTTATGTGGAACAAGGGCGGCGGCGAAGACGAAAGTATTGAAATGGCAGAAGAAGCCAAATGGCAGGAAAAAGAAAATATGATTGATGAGAAACTTTAATTTGAAGGGGGGTATGTAAATTGATTTTTAAAATTATTATCGTAGTTTTATATCTTGGGGTTGTTGGATATCTTGGATTTTTAGGATATAAGAATACAAAGACTACAAAAGATTATTTGATAGGCGGCAGGAAAATACATCCTGCGGTAATGGCATTGTCTTATGGCGCTACTTTCATAAGCACATCGGCAATAGTAGGTTTCGGCGGAAATGCGGGGGTCTTTGGGTTCAGTCTGTTGTGGCTGACTTTTCTTAATATTTTCCTCGGGGTTTTTATTGCTTTTGTTGTATTTGGGAAACGTACAAGAAAAATGGGACACAACATGGAAGCCCACACCTTTCCGGAATTTTTGGGGAAAAGATATAATTCGAAATTCATCCAAAAATTTGCAGGTGCAGTAATATTCCTGTTTATGCCGGTTTATACGGCAGCGGTCATGATCGGCGCATCAAAATTTATTGAAGGAAGCCTTAACGTTGATTACAACATCGCATTGTTTGTATTCGCCATTATTGTTGCGGCATATGTTTTCTTCGGAGGTCTTAAAGGGGTCATGTATTCAGATGCTTTCCAGGGAACGATTATGTTTGTGGGAATGTCAATCCTGATAATAGCTATATATGCAAAACTCGGCGGCATTACAGCCGCTCATCAGAAACTTACTGATCTGTTTTCCAATCCAGCGGTGGCAGATCAAATTAAAGGGCTTCAGGCCGGGGGATTCCAAGGATGGACATCCATGCCGGAGTTGTTTTCAAAATACTGGTGGATTGTAGTTTCCAGTATAGTAATGGGCGTTGGCATTGGTGTTCTCGCTCAACCGCAGCTTGCAGTTAGATTCATGACTGTAAAAAGCGATAAGGAACTCAACCGGGCAATCCCTATCGGCGGAATATTTATTCTTATGATGACCGGTGTTGCCTTCTTAGTTGGATCACTGTCGAATGTTCTGTTCTTTCAAGAGAGCGGAAAGATAGCGGTAGCGGCGGCGGGAGGTACTGATGGCATCATACCCTTGACTTTAAATAATTTCATGCCGGAATGGTTTGTTACCGTATTCCTGGTAGTACTATTGGCGGCAGGCATGTCTACAATTAGTTCGCAGCTTCATGCCGTAGGTACTGCAGTCGGACGCGATTTGTTTAACACTGAAGGAAAGTCTGAAAAAAAGGGAATGTTAATTTCAAGGCTTGGTGTTCTTGCAGCTATAGTCTTTACTATATTCCTTGCATACTGGCTTCCAACCGTTTGGGACGGCGCGATTGCAATAAGCACCGGATTGTTCTTCGGGCTTTGCGGAGCATCTTTCCTTCCAATGTATTTTGCGGCATTGTTCAGTAAAAAGATTTCAAAAACAGCGGCAATATCCGGAATGGTATCAGGGTTCTCGGTAAGTATGCTTTGGATGATGTTTTTCCATTCAAAAGAATCAGTAGTTCTAAAAGTGTGCCAACTCATATTTAAAAAACCAATGCTTGTTGAAAGCGGTGTGCTTCAGTTTGTTGATCCGATAATAATTGCACTGACGACTTCAATACTTGTAACTGTAATTGTAGCTTCAGCAACAAAATCCAAGTTTGATGACAAACACATAGAAACATGCTTTAAAGGCATAGGTAAATAATAAAAATCAATAAAGAGCCGGGCTTTGTCCCGGCTCTTTTTTTTATATATAAATGGTTTTTATTTTTTAGAAGACGTTGAATCATTTGCTCTGTTTATTCGGTTCAACGCGAAACCAACTGCAAGAACGGTCCAAAACACAGGTGCGGTTAATACGGAGCTGTCGTATATTATTGATGCAATTAAATAAGCAATAACTCCACAGAAAATTGCGATTGAGTATTTTCTATGAAAACTGCGGGGTTTATATTTGATTAATACGATTAGCGTATCAATAACAAAATAGACGAATAACACCAATAACAATATGAGTGAAAGCCACCCGGTGTCATGAGCAAGCTGCAGATAATAACAATGCGGTTTTTCAATAACCACATTAAAAGTTGCCCTCATATTGACTTTTCCGATATAGTCAAACTGGGGATATGTCAAGAATGTTGTATCCGGACCATTGCCAATCAAAACTGTATCTTTTAGCAAGGGAAGCATTCCTGACCATATATAACCCCTTCCGCTGAACAGCTGGGGCATTTTATAAAGAAAAGGATTTCGATCAACATCCCTTATTATATCGAGGGAATTGTTTAATCCGGGAACTTTGACACCTGTATCGGTCATATGAAAATACATAACCTTCGAGCCTGCAAAAACTGTAACGATACTATAATCCCCATTAGTTTTAACAGTATAATTCCTGTATTTTTTATCAGAAAAGTGATATATATATTTAAAGATTGCATCCGGTTTTTCCCCAAAACTAAGAATGGTTTCAAGTTCAATGCCTGTTCCGTCAAATACCCGTATGGAATTATTCTCATTCAGAACTGTAAAATCATATTGATCAGTATCAATGGAAATCTCTCTGCTGCCTAATACAATATCGTTTATAAATATTTTTTCTCCTTCTATTTCAGCCTGGTCATCCTCGTTTGTAATACTGCTGATTCTTAGATTTTTAGCCACTCTTCCGTCGGACAGGAAATTAACGGCAACAAGGAGACAGAGAACTGATAAAGATAGTATGATAACGTTTTTTATGTTTCGTATTATATAAGGGAAGGCTAAAAATAGTAAAAGGATAATAGAAACAGCCGCCGCAAAATAACCCCCGGATACATTGCTGCCGATAAAAGCTAATACACAGGAAAAAACTAGTAGAAGAGCAGTAATTATCTTACTGACTTGCTTTTGCGTTGAAAAAAACGCAAGGGTAATAGGAAATAAAAGGCCGATATATAGTGAAAAGTGGTTTGAATTATATAAGGTTCCATAGGAAACATATTCTTTTACATATAAAATTAAATCATATGGATTTGTAGGACTTGCTTTCATATTGAAAATTGCCCTGAAGAAATCAGTTCTGAAAATATCAAGTCCAAAGAATTGCAACGCAGAAATAGTAAAAATTATTGAAGCGGATATCAGCATGCAGCCGATAATGGTTTTTATACTTTTTATATTATCTAGAATTGAAAAAGTATATATAAACACAATCATATAGGAAATCAGAACTATTCCGCCTTCATACCTTTCGGGAGCGCCCCATAACGCTACTGAAGTATAATCGGATAATATTGTTGACAGCAGTACAAGAATCCCATAAGTTACAGCAATAAGGAGCGGAACAGAGAGTTTGAATTTTAAGTCGGCTTTGATTAATTTATTAATCATTAGTACAAGGGTGCTTATTCCGCAGATTATTATAAGTATCATCTTGTAATAGGAAAACACATCAGCTGATACTGGCTGTCCCAGCCAGTGAGAAGATATAAAAGTGCTTAATAGAGTATACTTTGCGTAGGTAATCAATGGAACAACTGAACTGAAAATTATTATTGGCAACAGCCGGAGCAGGCCGGTTTGTTTTTTTATTTTAATTGCTTGGTTCATACAGACCCCTTATATATATTCTAACATATGAAAGAGTCGGCACATATAAGCATTGCAGTTTAAACAAAGTAATTTTATCTAGAAAAAAGGAGATGTCCTGATACATCTCCTTTTAAAATCTTATTTTGGGGGAATGATTATTTTACTAAAGTATTTATATATTACCCCTGTGTTTTGTGTTAAAACAACTTTTTTATATTTCCAGGCCCATGAATTGGCTGTTGTAAAGGTCGGCATAAAAACCCTTGGCATCCATCAGTTCTTCATGGTTGCCGGTCTCTATGATGTCGCCCTCGTTCATTACCAATATAAGGTCTGCATCTCTGATTGTAGACAGCCTGTGGGCAATGACAAAGCTTGTCCTGACTTTCATCATCTCAAGCATTGCGTGCTGTATATATGACTCTGTTCTGGTATCGACAGAGCTGGTGGCCTCATCAAGTATCAGCACTGCGGGGTCTGCAAGTATCGCCCTTGCTATGGTCAGAAGCTGTTTCTGACCCTGGGAGATATTGGAGGCATCTTCATTCAGGACAGTATCATAACCCTCAGGCAATGTTCTTATGAAGTGGTCGGCATGGGCGGCTTTGGAGGCTTTCATGATTTCTTCTTCCGTTGCGCCTTCCAGGCCGTATGCAATATTATCACGGATAGTGCCGTTGAATAGCCAGGTGTCCTGCAGCACCATGCCAAAGACACATCTTAAATCGCCGCGGTTCATGTCCCGTATATCAACTCCATCAACAGTTATACGGCCTTTGCTTACTTCATAGAATCTCATAAGCAGATTGACAAGGGTTGTCTTACCGGCCCCGGTGGGTCCTACGATTGCTATTGTATGTCCTTGTTTAACATCAATGTTCATGTCTTTCATCAGGATGTCATTTTCCCTATAGCCGAATTCAACATGCTCTACAGTGACATCGCCGCGGGGTGAATCAAGTAAAACTGCTTCGGCAGGATCGGCTATTTCCTCCTTTTCATCGAGAACCTCAAAAACACGCTCCGCGGATGCTACTGTCGACTGCAGTATATTTGCTATGTTCGCAGTCTGGGCTATAGGCTGTGTAAACTGTCTGGAATACTGGATAAAAGCCTGCACGTCTCCGATAGCTATGGTGCCTTTGGTTACCATGATTCCGCCTGCCACGGTTACAATAACATATCCAATATTATTGATAAAACTCATTACCGGCATTATTATTCCGGAGATAAACTGAGCTTTCCAACCGGCTTCATACAATTCGTCATTAATTTGTTCGAACTCAGTAATGGAATCGTTTTCTTTTCCGAAAGCTTTAACGATTTTATGACCGGTGTACATTTCTTCCACGTGGCCGTTCAACTGTCCCAGGGTACGTTGTTGTTTAATAAATTGTTTTTGGGATCTTGTTGCAATCATTTTAGTCGCAAGGACACTTAATGGCAGAGTTATAAGGGTTATCAATGTCATCAGTGGACTGATTGTAAGCATCATCACTATAATGCCAACCATTGTTACAACGGAGGTTATCAGTTGGACGAGACTCTGTTGCAATGTGCTTGCTATATTATCCATATCATTGGTTACACGGCTCAATACATCACCGTGAGCCTTGTCGTCAAAAAACTTAAGCGGCAGCTTGGCAAGTTTCCCGTTGAGATCCGTCCTCATATTATAAGCTGTTTTCTGTGCGACTCCAGCCATAACAAATTGATTCAAATAAGTGAAAATTGAGCTGATCACATATAAGGCCACCAACCATATCATTATCAATGCAATCTTGTCAAAATCAATTGCCGCTCCGGGAATACCCTGCATTCTCAGCATCAGGCCCCTAAACAATTCGGTTGTAGCTTTACCTAGTATTTTTGGTCCAGCAATGCTAGAAGCCGTTCCTAAAACCGCCAGGAATAAAACCAGAAGCAGCTGTTTCTTGAATGGCTTGAGATATCCTGCCAGTCGTTTCAAAGTGCCTTTGAAGTCTTTTGCTTTTTCAGCCGGACCGCGCATGCCCGGACCATGCCTTTGCGGTTCGGGTTTCTTATGACCGCCCAAACCTTTCATAGGCTTTCCGTCAGGTTCGGGTGCATTGGAGGCCTGCTGTATTTTCATTAAACGTTCACGGGCTTCCTCACGGGTTATCTCACCAGATTTAACCATCATACGTAGTTTTTTCATTTCTACTGCACCGGCTCCGCCATGTTTAATATTTTTATTGTCTTTCATATTCTTTTTCATGCTAATTCCTCCTCTGAGAGCTGGGAGGAAACAATTTCACGGTACACTGCACAGCTTTTTAGCAGTTCCTTATGTGTGCCGATTCCATTTATACTTCCGTTGTCCAGTACTATTATTCGATCTGAATTCATTATTGTGCTAACCCTTTGGGCGACAATAATAACCGTAGAGTCAGCGATTTCACTTTTTAGGGCCTTCCTAAGCTTTGCATCTGTTTTAAAGTCAAGTGCCGAGAAGCTGTCATCGAAAATATATACTTCGGGTTTTCTTACTAATGCCCTGGCAATGGAAAGCCGTTGCTTTTGTCCTCCGGAGATGTTTGTTCCGCCCTGGGCGATTATTGAATCATAGCCGCCCTCGCGTTCATCAATGAATTCTGCGGCCTGTGCGGTTTTTGATGCGGCGATTATTTCTTCATCAGTCGCATTGTCCTTTCCATAACGGATATTTTCAGATACACTGCCGGTAAATAAGACAGCTTGTTGAGGAACATAACCTATTTTTCCCCTCAGACATTCCTGGGTCATTTCCACAACTGGAATGTCGTCCACAAGAACCTGCCCCTCAGCTGCTTCATAGAATCTGAGAATCATACTGACCAAGGTGGATTTACCAGAACCTGTTCCACCTATAATAGCCGTGGTTTCACCTGGTGAAACACTGAATGATATATTTTTTAGTGCCGGTTCTTCAGCGCCGGGATAGCTGAATGATACATTTTTAAATTCGATATATCCTTTTTTAACACCGCATTCAGTTGGATTTTCAGGATCTTTGATTTCGGGATGCATATCCAGGACTTCATTAATCCTTTCGGCAGAAGCAGAGGCCCTGGGAATGAATATGAACATCATTGAAAGCATCATAAGAGAAAACATAATCCTCATGATGTACTGTATGAATGCCATAAGGTCGCCAACCTGCATTGCTCCTGCGTCAATCCTGTGTCCTCCGAACCATACAACTGCAATAGTGGCGAGGTTGATTATTAAAAACATAACAGGCATAATAATAGCCATTATGCGGTTTACAGTTATACCGGTCTGTGTCAATTCACTGTTAGCATTGTCAAAACGTCTGCTTTCATGATCTGTTCTGTTGAATGCCCGGATGACACGTATTCCCGTAAGACCCTCTCGAAATACCAGGTTTACCTTATCAAGTTTTTTCTGCAGGGATTTGAAAAGAGGCATTCCTTTTTTGAGAATAAAAAATACAAGGAGCAATAACAGTGGCAGTACTACAATTAATATCAATGCCAGCTTTGCATCCTTTTGTATTGACATTATTACACCGCCTATGAACATCAGGGGAGCGTAAGTCATCATTCTCAGCATTATCATAACAACATTCTGCATCTGGTTGATGTCATTTGTTGTCCTTGTAATCAATGAAGCCGTGCCGATTTTGTTGAACTCATGCAGTGAGTAGCTTTCAACCTGGGCAAAAACCTGCTTACGGAGATTTTTCCCATATCCTACTGCAACTTTTGACGAGAGATAACTTGCAGTAATCGTAAAGGCTCCGGCCGCGGCTGCTATTCCAAGCATAATAAGACCGCGCTGCAATATGAAATCGGTGTCTCCGTTTACTATACCGGTGTCAACGATGTCTGACATAATATTTGGCAGATATAGCTCTGCAATTGCCTGGAAGAAAACCAGTAGTGATATTATGGTTATTGGTATCCAATATGGTTTTAATTTCTTTAATAGTTTTACCATTATTTATCCTTTCTTTTCTTTGATTCAGTTTCTTGAAAATAGTCAAATACTTCCTGGAGAAGAACGGCAAGTTCATCGCTTTTTGCATTTCCAAGGTGCTCCGCTAGTCCTTCAAAACGCCTGTAGAACTCGTCCGCGCCCTTTTTAGCAAGATCCTTGCCCTTCTCGGACAAATGAATTCGCACGACGCGTTTATCATGTTCGTCTCTATGTTTTTCCAAAAAACCCTTTCTCTGAAGGCTATTGACCAGTTGTGTTACAGTTGGTCTGGCAATCTTTAGCTGATCGCTTATTTCCGAAACCATCATACTGTCGGTTCCATCTATATAAAAATGTTTTACGACTTGAAGCACCATGAATTCACTTGGTTTTAAATCTTTTATATGCGGTGGTTTCCAGTGGATTTTCCTGAATTGGGAGAAAGCTCTGAGCAGTTTCTGTGCATATATGTTCCTTGACTTGCCGATTCTAATCACTTCCTTAAATAAATAGTTAAATAACCTAATTACATTCTCGGTTCATTATACTCGCCCGGTTTAATAGTGTCAACAGGAATTCTATAATTTGCTAAAAACAATTAAAAACCATAAAAAACGTCATGAAGATAGTTTAGAAAAACGACTAATAACAACTGTGAGTTAACTTAGAAAATTAAAAATATTCGAATAAAACAGGCAAATTCTTGGAATTAAGGCATTAATGATTTAAAATGTTGACAATAGGGTGTCCAGCGGTTAAAATTATTCTTGCGCAAATTTGGGCGCATAGCTCAGCTGGGAGAGCACCTGCCTTACAAGCAGGGGGTCATAGGTTCGAGCCCTATTGCGCCCACCATATATCCGCTGGTGTAGCTCAGATGGTAGAGCAGCTGATTTGTAATCAGCAGGTCGGGGGTTCAATTCCGTCCACCAGCTCCAAAAAAAGAGAAGCAGAAGAAGCTTCTCTTTTTTTAGTAGGGATAAGAGTTAACTAATCTGGTATATATCCAATCCTTTTAGAGTGGTATTTCGTCCAGTCAGAAGGGGAGGATTCCAGCCGTTTTTGATATTCGGGAGAGACAATGGGTTCCTTATCAGTCCATGATACAGGTTTCTTCCCATCTGTATACCCTTCGCCGCGGGCATCAAGGATTGTAACAATTTCTTTCCGCCATTTTGCCAATATATCTGAGTAAGCCGGATCAACAGCCGCATTGTGAAGTTCACCGGGGTCATTATCCAAATCAAAAAGCTGTTCTTCGTCGAGGCCTGGGAGATAAATATATTTTGTTTTACCATCTGTCAAGTACTGGCATTCCTGTATGGAGGAATAGCACCAGCAGTGTTCGCCGTGGATAAACTCCCTTGCCCCGGAATCGTCCCCATAAAGGAAACTCCGCATTGATATACCGTCTGTTTTACAAGTTGCATCAATACCAAGCACATCAAGGACTGTGGGCATTATGTCATAAAGCGTCACTGCTGCATTTGAACGGGGAACAACGCTGTCCCGCATGTCTTTGGGAAGAACCAGGATCATCGGTATACGGGCACTTCCTTCGTAAGCATAGGTTTTTCGCCACATATGATGGTCCCCTAGCATGTCCCCGTGGTCGGAGGTAAAAATAATGAGAGTGTCGTCAAGCAGTTTATTTTTTTTCAGATAATTAAGCACACGTCCCATCTGATGGTCAATATGTTCAACGGAACCGTAATATCCGGCACGGGCTTCCTTTATTTGTGAAGGCTTTATACGGCCGTGCCATGCGTCAACATCTTTTGCATCTATGGGCACATCATGAATGCCCGCCCAATCCCCTTCAAAGGGTTCAGGCAATGCTTTATTCATGTATTTATTAAAATAGTATTCAGGTGAAGAGTATGGGGAATGAGGCCGAGAAAATGAAGTCATCATGAAAAACGGTTTCGAAGGGTCTTTTTCTTTTAGAAATTCAACGCTTTTCGCTGCTGTCCAGTTTGTCTGATGAAGATACTCAGGCATGGGGTCCGGCCGCGCAATCCATGAGTTCCAGCTTACTCCGTGTTCGGAAATATCATGCTCTAAATTATCAGAGTGTTCGTTAAACCACTTTTGGTAGTCAGAAACAAAACCGGGATTATGCTGCCGTCCGGACTCGTCAAGAATTGTATTGTGAAAACCATTCAATGCACGCTGTGGAAAGAAATGCATTTTCCCGATGCCCTGTGTATGGTACCCATTGCTAGAAAGTTCTCCTGGCAGTGTCTGTGGGAAATTGGTCCCCATTACATTTTGCCCTTTTCCCATTCCGAGGATTCCTGTATTCCATTGGTTTAATCCGGACATCAAACAAGCCCTGGCCGGAACACAGGATGGTGAAGGGGTATAGGCACAGTCAAAGACGGTTCCCATTGATGCAAGATAATCCATATTTGGTGTATCAATAGTATCATTCCCATAGCATCCGATGGTATCGCAGCGATGCTGGTCGGTCATTAGTAATAAGACATTATATTTTTTCATAATTCCCCCTAAAAAGGTATCAGTTAAACAACGGATTCTCGCTCGCAGGTTGGCAGGCTATCCTTTGAATAATGATATTCTCTGCATTCATCACAGTTTCCATGCCTTGGACAATTTTCACTTTTACATGGACAGTTTTCATTTTTACCATTATCGTTATGCAAACGCGGCTCCTCAATATAGACTAATTAAATTTTACATCCTGCAAAGGGGGATATCAAATTAAAAATACATCGCATCGCAAACAAGTATAGTGCATGCTATAAGAATTATTATAATACTAATAGTATATTTAAAATTTAGTGTTTAATCTTTAATCTATACATATGGATATTTATGAAACTCTTAGTAAAAGAATAAAAGAAAAGCGCACCCAATTGGGTCTTACGCAGGCGAAATTATCAGAATTATGCAACAGGGGTATGTCTTATATAGGATTGATTGAGAGAGGAGAAAGGCATCCGAGTGTTGCTATGATTGTCAGGATTGCCAATGAACTGCATGTCAATGCTGATTATCTCCTAGGGGATAATATTGAATATGACAATTCCAATTATATCGGAAAGGCATATGAGATTCTAAATGATATGGACGAAAAAGAGATTGAATATACATATGACTGGTTAAATAACTTTAGAGATTTCCAAGGTAAAAAACCTATCGATTGATTCACTTCCCGTTCAATCATCCCACGGATGATTGGAAAAAAGCATCAAGTTATCCGTGGGATGATTGGCCCCGTGCAAAATTAAAAAATGAATAGTATAATAATCCCTAGGAACTACGGGGGTGTATTATGTCCAGAAGAGCTGATTTTCAAAAGATATTAAATCATGAAAGGCCTGAAAAGCTTATTCTTGACCTCGGGGGCAACCCACTTTCGTCAATGGAAGGAGACAGTCCTGATAAACTGCTTAGTTTTCTCGGATATGATCCGGTTCCAAGGGAAAATCTTCCATTTGGAAAAGGACACAGGATTGATGATAGGATTCTGGAATATCTGGACATTGACACCCGTTCGGTCGGCACTATAATGACACCCATTGACTCCCTTTTTGAACAGGTAAGCGATACTATATACATAGATGAATGGGGAATAAAGCGTAAATTTACCGGAATGTACTGGGATATAGTCGAATATCCCCTTAAAGGTGCAACGGTAGACGATCTTGATGATTTCAAATGGCCTAACCCGGAGAGCATTGATTTTTATTTAATTGATGAGTATTCAAAAACAGCCAAAGACTTATACGAAAAAACGGATTATGTAATATGCGGAGAACATCCTGTATACGGAATTTTTGAAATAGGATGCTGGATGTGCGGATTTGACGACTTCCTAATAAAAATGGCCATTGATGAAGATTTCATTAAGAAATTTTCTGAGAGATACCTTGAATACCAACGTGTGGTGTCTGCATACTATTATAAAGAAGTGGGGCCATATATCCATTACACTTCCAGCGGCGACGATTTTGCAACCCAGGCAAGTCTATTTATGTCACCCGATATGTTCAAGGATATTATAAAACCATATTTCAAGGAAAGGGTCAGATTCACAAAGGAAATGACCTCAGCGGCTTTTTTGCATCATTCATGCGGCAATGTGCACGATATAATTGATGACCTGATTGATTCAGGCGTTGATATTATAAATCCTATCCAGCCCACTAATGAAATGATGGATCCCGAAAGGCTGAAAAAAGAATTTGGAAGCAAGATAGTATTCCACGGAGGACTCGACACACAGGAAGTACTGCCCTTCGGCACCGAAGAGACTGTCAGGGAAGCTGTCAATAAACTTATATCAACCATGAACAAGGACGGAGGGTATATTTTTGCTGCTGCGCATAATATCCAGCCCGATGTTCCGCCGGAAAATGTAATGCATATGTTTAAAGCTGCCAGGGAAGCGGGATAATATGCAAAACACGCCGGGCGGTACCGAACGGCATTTCGCCGTGTGGTATAATTCATATGGAAACCGAGGTTATGATACTCTGGTTTCTACCTACCAAATGAGAAAAAGGCGGTCATGAAATGGCTTTGTATTCAATTATAATTCCCTTGTATAACGAAGAAGAAGTGGTTGAAGAGTGTATAAAAAGAGTAAACGGGGTTTGCCGGATGCTGGATGGCGACTACGAAATTATATTCGTTAATGATGGCAGCGCAGATAAAACCGTTGAACTTACTTTGGCGGCCTGCGAAGCAAATTCTAAAATCAAGCTCCTTAGTTTTTCGCGGAATTTCGGTCATCAGATAGCCATTACTGCTGGAATGGACCATGCAAAAGGCGATGCGGTAATTGTAATGGATGCAGACCTCCAGGATCCGCCGGAAGTAATCCCCAAGTTAATTAATAAATATAATGAAGGGTATGATGTTGTTTACGCTGTGCGTTCTGAACGAAAAGGAGAGACAATATTTAAAAAATGGACATCGAAAGTTTTCTATCGTTTCCTGCGTTTCATGTGCAATATAGATATACCTGTTGACACAGGCGATTTCAGACTTATCAGCAGAAAAGTCTGTGATGTAATGAAAAGTCTTACAGAAAGAAACCGGTATGTCCGCGGTCTTGTCTCTTGGGTAGGTTTTAAGCAGGCAGCCGTTGATTATGTCAGGGAAGAACGTTTTGCCGGAGAAACCAAGTACCCGCTTAGGAAAATGCTTAAACTGTCCATGGATGGAATAACATCATTTTCAACCAAGCCCCTTACATTATCCAAAAACCTGGGATTTGTAACCGCGGCCGCGGGATTCATTTATATGATAATAGTAATACTTAATAGATTTGCTTTTGGAAAGACAGTTGCCGGATGGGCGAGTCTGGCAGTCCTGATTCTGTTAATTGGAGGCATTCAGCTGATAATGCTTGGGGTGGTCGGAGAGTACATCGCAAGAATATTTGACGAAAGTAAAAATCGACCTCTATACATTATTGAGGATAAATACAATTTTGACGGGGAATAATATGGGATACAGCGACATGCATACCCATGGCGGGTACAGCGACGGTAAAGGAACATTCCTTGAATTTATAAAAAGTGCGGCAGAAAAAAATATTACTTCACTGGGGTTTTCAGACCACAGCCCTGTCCCGCTAAATAATTCATGGTCAATGAAAAAATCTTCGTTGGATTCATATTTTAAAGAATTGAACGACATAAAAAAGAACCATTCTGCAGGCATTAACGTTTATGCCGGTATGGAACTTGACTATATACCGGGAATTGATGTTAAGGGATATATTGGGTTTGATAATCTCCCGATGGATTATTTCATTGGTTCGGTTCACTATGTATACAGCCAAAAATTAGATAAGTATCTTGAGGTCGACGGACCCGCGGAAGACTTTAAATTTCTAGTGGAAGCAGGATTTGGTGGAAATATCGAAGCTGTGTATAAATCTTATTATAATAACGAAAGGGAAATGATAAGCGCATATGTCCCGACAATCATTGCTCATATGGACCTTATAACAAAGAACAACAATGGCGGAATGTATTTTAAAACAGATTGTGAAAGCTATATTGCGGAAGTTGAAGAAACCCTTGATACGATTAAGTTGTACGGAACAATAATTGAAATAAATTCCGGGGCTATGTCAAGAGGTTATACCGACAGCCCTTATCCTTCCATATATATATTGGAAAAATGCCTTGAAAAAGGAATACCGGTAGCATTGAATTCAGATGCTCATAGCCCCGAAACCCTTGCTTATGAATTTTATACCATCATTGATTCAATTAAAAAGATGGGTTATAGGGAATTAATATCTTATCAAAAAAGAAAATGGGTTCCGGTCCGCCTTTAATTAGCTAAATTAATGGTGTATAATATCTTTCATTGTAATGCGGAGGTTTGATTTGAAAATATCCCTTGAGACAGTAGAATATGTGGCGGGTCTCGCCAGGCTAAACCTTTCTGATAAGGAAAAAGAAACAATGGTTGCCCAGATGGGCGACATTCTTGATTATATGGACAAATTGAATTCACTGGACACTGCCGGTGTCAGGCCGCTGGAACATGTTGAACCGATGAGCAATGTTTTCAGAGAAGATTCTGTTAAGGAATCATTAAGCAGAGATAAAATCCTGGCCAATGCCCCGGATAAAGACTCGGGGGCTTTCAGAGTTCCTAAAATAGTAGAATAAGGCGGATGAATTTGGATTTTAGCAAACTTACAATAAAAACAATATCAGGAGCACTGAGTGAAAGAGAAATTTCCGCGCCTGAACTTACTAAAAGATTTTTTAAGAAGATTGAAAACATAGATAAGGAAATAAACGCATTCATTTCAACAGACCTGCAAAATGCCTTTGCCGATGCAAAGTCTGCGCAATTATTAATCGATAATGCTAAAGGCAGCATCCTGACAGGGATTCCAATGGCTGTAAAAGACAATATGTGTACTGATGGTATTAAGACAACCTGTGCATCGCATATGCTTGAAAGCTTCGCCCCGCCATATACTTCTACTGCTGTTAGCAACTTGAAGCAAGAAGGCGCGGTGCTTCTTGGGAAACTCAATCTTGACGAATTTGCCATGGGCAGCAGCACGGAGAATTCATACATAAAGAAAACAAAGAATCCATGGGATCTTGATAGGGTTCCCGGAGGTTCATCGGGCGGATCAGCCGCGGCGGTAGCGTCCGGGCAGGTTGTTTTTGCCCTTGGGTCAGATACAGGGGGGTCTATCAGACAACCGGCAGCTTTCTGCGGAGTTGTTGGATTAAAGCCTACTTATGGAACCGTATCCCGGTACGGATTGGTTGCATTCGCATCCAGCCTTGACCAGATAGGCCCGATAACAAAGACTGTTGAAGACAGTGCAATTGTTCTAAATGCAATATCAGGCAAAGACCCGATGGATTCAACAAGCGTGGATTCCGGCATCAAAGACTATGCCGTTGGAATTTCAGATGGTGTCAAAGGCATGAAAATAGGTGTCCCTAAGGAATATCTTGCCGAAGGGGTTGCGTCCGGTGTACGGGATAATGTAAAAGCCGCTATTAGTGAATATGAAAAAATGGGGGCGATTTGTGAAGAAACTTCTCTTGAGCTGGCGGATTATGCAATAGCCGCTTACTATATTATTTCCTCAGCTGAAGCCAGCTCAAACCTTGCGCGGTATGATGGTATTAAATATGGTTATAGAAGCCGTGATTATAAAAATCTCCTGGAACTGTATAAGAATACAAGGAGCGAAGGTTTCGGCGCTGAAGTTAAAAGACGTATTATGCTCGGAACCTATGTCCTGAGTTCCGGATATTATGACGCATACTATAAAAAAGCTCTGCAGGTCAGAACGCTTATTAAAAACGAATTTGATAATTTATTCAGTAAATATGACTGTATCCTCGGACCGACAGCTCCGACAACCGCATATAAAATAGGAGAAATGACAGATGATCCGCTTGAAATGTACCTTGGAGATGTTTTCACGGTTTCGGTCAATATTGCAGGTCTGCCTGCTATCTCCATACCATGCGGACTTGATGGTTCCGGGTTGCCTGTCGGAATGCAGCTCATTGGAAAGGCCTTTGGGGAAAAAACCATCCTCAGGGCAGCTTATGCATACGAACAGGAACACCCTTTCGCCACAGTACCGGAGGTGACTGCATGAAATATGAAGTCGTAATCGGTCTTGAAATACATGTTGAACTGGCAACAAAGTCAAAAATTTTCTGCGGATGTACCACGGAATTCGGAGGTGATATTAATACACATTGCTGTCCGATTTGTACATCTATGCCGGGTACACTGCCTGTCATGAACGAAAAAGTAGTTGAATATGCAGCAAAAGCAGGGCTTGCCATGAACTGCGAAGTAGCAAACTTCTCAAAGATGGATAGGAAAAACTATTTCTATCCCGACTTACCGAAAGCATATCAGATATCACAGTTTGATCTGCCGATATGCAAGGGTGGGTTTGTTAATATAGAAATAAATGGTGAAACGAAGAATATTGGAATCACAAGAATACATATAGAGGAAGATGCAGGTAAGCTTCTCCATGACCAATCGGACAATGGTTCACTTGTGGACTATAACAGATGCGGAGTCCCGCTTATTGAAATAGTAAGCGAGCCGGATATGCGTTCTCCTGAAGAAGCAAAGGCCTATGCTGAAAAAGTCCGTTCCATTTTACAGTATGTCGGCGTATCAGATTGCAAGATGCAGGAAGGCTCGCTCAGGGCTGATGTCAACCTGTCTTTAAGGCCCATAAGTCAAAAAGAATTCGGGACCAGGACGGAGATGAAAAACCTTAATTCATTCCGTTCTATTTTCCGCGCGGCTGAATCTGAAATTAAGAGGCAGTCCAGGGTCCTTGATGAAGGCGGAATCATTATCCAGGAAACAAGGCGATGGGATGATGATTCCGGTAGAAGCCATTCAATGCGCAGTAAGGAAGAAGCTCATGACTACAGGTACTTCCCGGAACCGGATTTGGTCCCAATTGAGCTTAGCGATGAGATAATAAATGAATACAGGGAATCACTGCCGGAACTTCCCTATGAGAGATTTAAAAGATATACGGCTAAGCTGGGCATACCCGAATATGATGCAAAATTAATTACCGCATCAGTAAAAACAGCGGACTTTTTCGAAGATGCAGTATCAGCGGGAGCAAATCCAAAAACAGCATCTAACTGGATAATGGGAGACCTCATGAGGCTAATGAAAGAAGTGGATACTGAAGATATTCCATTCGAAGGCAGTTTGTTGAACGCATTGATTGAGCTCATTGAAAAAGGAACCATAAGCAACAATATCGCAAAGACAGTTTTTACCGACATGTTCAAAACCGGCAGGACACCTCAGGACATAGTTAAGGATAAGGGCCTTGAAGTTTTAAGTGATGCAGGCGAACTTGAACAGGTTGTAGATAAGATAATAGATGCCAATCCCAAATCCGTTGATGATTACATCAGGGGCAAACAAAAGGCAATAGGTTTCCTGATGGGACAGGTAATGAAAGAGACAAGGGGCAAGGCAAATCCCCAGATGATAAATAAAATGCTGAGGGAAAAGCTGGAATCACTAAAATAATGTAATGATAATGTAACACTTTTAACATTGTTTACATTTTATGATTTAGGTATAATGGGTTAGCGTTTTTTAATGAAAGGACGGGTAAAGAAAAATGGGTTTTCTGGAAACAATGATTACTAAGGCTAAAAATGATGTGAAAACTATCATATTGCCTGAAACAACTGACATGAGGATTATTACCGCTGCTGCGGATGTGCTTGATAAAAAGATTGCAAACATAATTCTAATAGGCGATAAAGCTCAGATTGAAAAAGATGCAGCCGACAATTCGCTTGATATATCTAAAGCAAATATTATTGAAATAGACAAATTCGAACAGATGGACACTTTTATTGATAAACTTGTCGAACTGAGAAAACATAAAGGCATGACAGCTGAGAACGCTGAGGAGTCCCTGAAAAACCCGTTGGTTTTCGGCATAATGCTGGTCAAGATGGGAATGGCTGACGGAATGGTTGCCGGAGCAATTAACTCAACTGCAAATACACTTAGACCCGCATTACAGATTCTAAGGACAGCACCTGGCACTAAACTGGTATCGTCGTTCTTTATAATGTGCGTGCCCGATTGTGAATACGGAGACAACGGAACTTTTGCTTACGGTGACTGCGGGCTTATTGAAGAACCGGATGCAGAACAACTTTCTGAAATAGCTATTTCCACGGCCGGCTCCTTTAAAAGTCTTGTTGGGACTGAACCGGTTGTAGGAATGCTTTCATATTCCACCTATGGCAGTGCCCAGAGCGCATCAACCGACAAAGTTATCGAAGCAACAAAACTGGCTCAGGGGAAAGCACCGGAGCTGGCTATTGACGGAGAATTCCAACTTGATGCGGCGATTGATGAAGCCGTAGGAAAGAAAAAGGCCCCGGGAAGCCAATATGCCGGAAAAGCAAATGTACTTATATTCCCAGACCTTGGTGCAGGGAATATTGGATATAAACTTACACAGCGTCTGGCCAAGGCGGAAGCATACGGCCCTTTGCTACAGGGTATAGCAAGTCCTGTAAATGACTTGTCAAGAGGCTGTAGTGCGGAAGATATAACAGGTGTCGTCGCCATAACCGCAGTACAGGCCCAGAACATGGAGAAATAAATTAATGAAGGTATTGGTCATCAATGCCGGTAGTTCATCTTTGAAATATCAATTGATTGATAGCGCCGATGAACACATACTGGCTAAAGGATTATGCGAGAGAATCGGGTTTGAGGACAGTGTTCACAAGTATACCCGTGCTGACGGAATTGATCAGGAAGCTGTTCTCTCTTTGCATAACCACGTTGAAGCTATTGATGCCATGCTCACGCTGCTTACTGACAGGGAAAATGGTGTCATTGAATCAATGGATGAAATTATAGCTATTGGCCATAGGGTTGTGCATGGTGGAGAAGCTTTTAACCAATCAACAATAATTGACAACAAGGTGCTTGAAGTTCTAAGACAGTGCATCGACCTTGCACCGATTCATAATCCGGCTAATATTATGGGAATTGAGGCATGCCGCCAGGAAATGCCTGATATACCGATGATTGGAGTGTTTGATACTGCATTTCACCAGACAATGCCGGCCAAAGCTTACATGTATGCACTTCCTTATGAGCTGTATGAAAAATACGGAATCCGAAAATACGGGTTCCATGGCACAAGCCATAGGTTTGTAACCAAAAGAGCGGCGGTAATGCTTGGTAAACCCCTTGAAGAGCTAAAACTCGTTTCATGCCACCTGGGAAACGGCGCTAGTATCTGTGCTGTAAAACACGGCGAATCCATTGACACAAGTATGGGCTTCACACCCCTTTCCGGACTTGCAATGGGAACAAGGAGCGGAAGTATTGATCCGGCGCTTATATCATTCATAATGGACAAAGAAGAAATGTCCATAGAAGAAACTACCAAGTTTTTAAATAGAAAATCCGGTGTATTGGGTATTTCCGGAATAAGCAGTGATTTCAGGGACTTGCTGAAAGCCTCCAATAATGGAGAAGAAAGGGCAAAGCTGGCTATTGAAGTTTTTGCCTATAGGGTAAAAAAATATGTTGCTGAATATATAGGCATAATGAATGGTGCAGACGCCGTCATTTTCACAGCGGGCATCGGCGAGAACAACAATCTAGTAAGGAAACTTGTGACTGATGATATGGGATTTCTTGGCATAAATTGCGACCCGGCAAAAAACATATCTGATACCGGACGTGAAATGGATATCAGCACCGATGATTCGAAGGTTCGTGTTTTGGTTATTCCTACGAATGAAGAAATGGAAATTGCCCTGGAAGTAAAAAGAATCCTTAATCTTTAAGACTCATGGCATTAAGGGGAAAATCAAGATAAAAGTACAGTTTCTGTGCAAAGCGTTATTTCTTGACATACCTATACCATAAAAGTATAATAGCACTTGACGGTTTTTGAAAGGGGATGCAAATGCGCATAGATATTACCTCGATAGCCGGAATAAACGGTGCGTATTTAGAGGTGTCAAGGGATATTCCGACAGAAACCCTGGGTTCCGGATTTACCGGCATTGAGCTGGACGAAACGGTCCATGCAGATTTGAAAATAGAATACATAGAGGGATTCATAATCGTAAAGGGCAACGTAAGCGGAAACTATGCCTCCCAATGCGGAAGATGTCTTAAAGATATCAAGGATGAATTCGATATAGAAATCAATGAGAATTTCATGCATATGTCAAAAGACATGAACAATGTTGATGATTATCTTTATGACGGCGGCCACATAGACCTGACCATACCCCTCTTAGATAATATATTGTTAAGTTTTCCAGGAGTAATACTTTGCAGCAATGAGTGCAAGGGCTTGTGTGAAGTATGCGGAGCAAATCTTAATGAGACACATTGTACATGTGAAAAAGATGTAATTAATATAAAAATGGAAAAATTAAAGGATTTCTTTAACCAATAGGGCAGGAGGTGTTATAAATGGCAGTACCAAAAAGGAAAGTATCAAAGACCAGAAAGAATAAGAGAAAAGCAAACTGGAAGCTTACGGCTCCCAATCTGGTAAGATGCCCGCAGTGCCACACTTTGAAAGAACAACACAAGGTATGCAAAGAATGCGGATATTATAAGGGAAAAGAAGTAGTGGAGAAAACCGCAGAATAATTTCTGGTGGGTTAATTTTCATTCATCGTCAGACACATTTAGCAGACGGCCGCTGGAAATGACAAATGTCATTCAGCGGCTTTCTTAACATAGTGTTTGACTTACATTGTTTTGAGCGACTACGGCTTTTGTTTATGAATAGTCCGGGGGATAACAGTCCACTATGGAGAATAGTTCATCAAATTCTGCCGATACAAATAGGTAATGTAGTATTTGACAATATTGATTCGAGTGTAAAAGTGCCTAAGGCACATTTTTTTATTTTAATATATAATGGTATATGATTTTATTATCGGTTGTGACCGGTGCAGGATGGTTTTATGAGAAACGTTGCAAAAATATTGGATGTTGATGAAAAAAGCATTGCCTGGGAGGCCGGACTGGCCCCGGGAGATATTATTGTTTCAATAAATGGAAAACCGTTGAAAGATATTTTTGATTACCACTATTCAATGAGCGGTCATAGAATCAGGTTGAAAGTAAAAAAGAGCAATGGAAGCCTTGAGAAATTGAGAATCCAAAAGGAAGAATATGAAGATATAGGCCTTCGCTTTAAAGATGACTTGATTGACGGGCAAAAGAGCTGCACTAACAAATGTATCTTCTGTTTCATTGATCAGTTGCCGCCGGGTATGCGTGAAACCCTTTATTTCAAAGACGATGATGCCAGACTTTCAATGCTTCACGGTAATTATGTAACTTTGACCAACACCGGCATGGATGAACTAAAAAGGCTTGCACGCCTGCATCTGTCGCCTATTAATATATCTGTCCATACGGTTAATCCGGAACTTCGGGTAAGGATGATGAATAATAAATCCGCCGGCGATATTATGGATAAAATCCTGTTCCTGGCAAATAAGAAAATAAGGATGAATTGCCAGATTGTACTTGTAAAGGGATATAACGATGAAGAGGAGCTCGATAGGACAATTTCTGAACTCGAAGCTTTTTATCCCCATATAAACAGCCTGTCGGTTGTACCGGTGGGTATTACTAAATACAGGCAGCACCTTTGCGAACTAATTCCATATGATAAAAAATCTTCTATAGATGTTATTGAACAGGTAGAGAAATACCAAAAAACCTATAAGGAAAAGCATGGCTGCAATTTTATTTATGCAGCCGACGAGTTCTTTGTAATGGCAGGTAGGGAAATTCCCGATCCAAAAGAATATGATGGGTATCCGCAGCTTGAAAACGGAGTTGGCTTGATAGCCTCGTTTGAGGAAGAATTGCTGACAGCCCTTGAATCTGATATTTATAACATTGAAGACGCGCGGCGTGTAACGATTGTTACAGGAGTTGCTGCATATGGTTTTATGAAGAAAATAACCGGGATAATTGAAGAAAAGATTGAAAACATTGAGATTACTGTTCATAAAGTAAAAAACAACTTTTTTGGGGAAACTGTCACAGTCGCCGGTCTTATTACCGGAAATGATATAATCAATTCAATGAGAGGAATAACTGCAGGGGATGAGATATTATTCCCGCGTGTGATGCTAAAAGCAGACGAAGAAGTATTTTTAGATAACATAACACCCGAAGAACTGTCGGAAAGCCTTGGGGTTAAAGTTACGCCTGTATATGTATCTGGATTTGATTTGATTGATAAACTTACCGGGAGGGAATTAGATGTCTAAACCTATTGTTGCAATCGTAGGAAGGCCGAATGTAGGCAAATCTGCATTCTTTAATTATATCGTTGGGAAACGCATAGCAATAGTTGAAGATACACCGGGCGTTACGCGTGACAGAATTTATTCTACAACTGAATGGCGCGGAAGGGAATTTACAGTTATTGATACCGGCGGCATAGAGCCGTTTTCTGATGATAAGATACTAAAACAAATGAGGGTGCAGGCTGAAATTGCAGTCGAAACCGCGGACATCATTATATTAATAACAGATATAAAAAGCGGAGTTACCGCAGCTGACATGGAAGTGGCCCAAATGTTGTATAAATCCGGAAAGCCAACCTTAATAGCAGTTAACAAAGTAGATAAGGTTGGTGAAACACCGGCGGAAGTTTATGAATTTTATAATCTTGGGATAGGGGAAGTGTTTCCTGTGTCATCCCTTCATGGCCTGGGCATGGGAGAGCTTCTTGATGCAGTATATGAGCATTTTACTGACTGTTGTGATGAGGAAGAGGATGAAGATGTCATTCATGTGGCAATCATTGGGAAACCAAATGCCGGAAAATCTTCTCTGCTTAATAAATTCATCGGTGAAGAACGGGCCATAGTAAGCGACAAGCCGGGTACCACAAGGGACGCCCTGGATACTCCTGTTGAGATTAATGGAATAAAATATATATTTATTGATACGGCAGGGATAAGGCGTAAAAGCAAAATATACGACAATATTGAAAAATACAGCATACTTAGGTCATGGACTGCAGTCGAAAGGGCGGATGTCTGCATCGTAATGATTGATGCAAAGGACGGGGTTACGGAACAGGACACAAAGATCGCGGGGTATGCCCATGAAGAGGGAAAAGGCATTATAGTAGCCATAAACAAATGGGACCTGATCGAGAAGGAAAACAGCACATATAAAAAATTTACTGACCAGACAAAGGAAAAACTAGCCTTCATGAAATATGCGCCCGTTACTACCATTTCTGCAAAAACGGGAAAACGCGTTGAAGGACTGTACGACATGATTGAAGCGGTTTATAACAGCTGCTGCATCAGGGTTCCAACGGGCATACTTAATGACATCCTGAATGATGCGATGGCAATGGTGCAGCCGCCTTCAGACAAAGGGAAAAGACTTAAGATTTATTACATAACCCAGGCCTCGATAAAACCCCCTACTTTTATCTTATTTGTGAACAACAAGGAGCTTCTTCATTTTTCATATCAAAGGTATATTGAGAATCAACTTAGGGAAGCTTTCGGATTTTATGGAACACCGGTACGGTTTTATGTAAGGGAGAAAAAAAGGGAGGATTAAATGGATATTTTCTTATTTATTTTATGTGCTGTAATAGGGTATGCAATCGGATCTTTAAATTCATCGATTTTAGTTGGGAAAATCTTTGGAACTGATGTACGAACACAGGGCAGTAAAAATGCAGGGCTTACTAATACACTTAGGGTTCTGGGTAAAAAAGCAGCGATTTTGGTGCTTGTGGGAGATATCCTAAAAGGGGTCATTGCCGTTTTGCTGGGGCTTTTACTGAAAAAATGGGCCGGAGAGAGTTCGCTGGGTGAGCTTTTTAGTGTTATGGCAGGTACATTTGCAGTCATCGGGCACAACTGGCCGGTTTACTTTGGATTCAAAGGCGGAAAGGGAATTCTGACTACTGCAACAGTTATTTTCATGCTTGACTGGAGGATTGGACTTATAGTTCTTGCTTTATTCATTATTATTGTGGCTATTTTTAGGTTTGTATCACTTGGGTCAATACTAGGAACGGTTGCAGTTCCCGTGGTTGCAATTGCCTTGGGACATTCTGTCGTATTTATTTTATTTATGATTTTTCTTGCCGCACTGGCTGTTTACAGACATAAAGCTAATATAGTTAGGCTTGTCAATGGAAATGAGAATAAGCTCAGTTTCAGAAAAAAAGATTCGGAGGGGTCAGGAAATGAGTGATTTTGCATTGCTCGAAGGACTGTTGTATGAGCGTCCGGACCAAATATCAGCTCCGGCTCTTGCCTTCATCGGTGATGCTGTATACGACCTCTATATAAGGGGGCTGCTCATTTCCGATGGAATCAGAAACTCCGGGCGGCTTCATAATAGTGCGGTTGGTTATGTCAAGGCTTCAAGACAGCGGCAGGCTTATGAAAGTGTTCTGGGAATGCTGACTGATTTGGAAATGCAGATTGCAAAAAGAGGCAGGAATGCAAATATGGGCTCAACACCTAAAAACGCAAATCCCGCTGACTATACTTTTGCAACTGCATTTGAAACCCTATTGGGTTATCTATATTTAATGAACGACAGGAGCAGGCTTCTTGAAATATTAGAAAAAGCGGCAGGTGAACAGGAATGAAAGAAGAAAACACATTGATAGCAGGGCGCAATCCGGTAATGGAGGCGCTGAAATCAAATACAGACATCAACAGCATAATGGTTGCAAAAGGGTCCGGTGAAGGGATCGTGAAAGCTATTGTAGCCAAGGCAAAAAAACAGGGAATCCCTGTTAAGGAAGTATCTCCGGTTAAATTAGATGCTCTAATCCCGGCAAAAAACCACCAGGGTGTTGTGGCTAATATTTCTCCGATAAAATTTATAACTGTACGCGAAATTCTAAAAAAAGCCTCAGATAAAGGGGAAGATGCTTTAATAGTCATCCTTGACGGTATTGAGGATGTACATAATTTCGGGGCGATTGCCAGGACAGCCGAAGCGTGTGGTGCGCATGGTCTGATTATTCATAAGCACAGGGCGGCTCCTGTTTCTTCAATGGCCGTTAAAGCTAGTGCAGGGGCGTTAATGCATGTGCCTGTTGCACGGGTTACAAATATAACAAAAACTATAAATGAATTGAAAGACAAGGGACTTTGGATTGCAGGTACAGATGCAACTGGTGAATCGAAGTACTATGAGGCCAATCTGAAAGGACCCATCGGGGTAGTGATAGGCAGTGAAGGCGGGGGGATAAGCCGTCTCGTGAGGGAAAATTGTGATTTTAATCTTAATATTCCGATGGCTGGGAAAATGTCCTCCCTTAATGCGTCAAACGCGGCTGCAATAGTGCTGTTTGAAGTCCTTAGGCAAAGGACTGCCGAATGAAGGAATACCTGATCATTGATGGATACAACATATTAAACTCATGGACTGATTATTTTGACCTTGGTGTTTTATCCATGGAAGAAGCCAGAAAGAAGCTTCTTGATATCCTGTCTGATTACCAGGGGTATTCAGGACGAAGAATCGTAGTGGTTTTTGACGCCCATAAAGTAAAAGAAGGTTTAGGCAGTTTGGATATTCACGATAATATAAAAGTGATATTTACAAGAGAAAGCCAGACCGCCGATAATTTTATTGAAAGATTCGTAAAAAATTACGGAGCGGGAAAAATCATTCATGTTGCAACAGGGGATTATCTTGAACAAAAGACCGTGCTGCAAAAGGGCGGATTCAGGATGACCCCATCAGAACTAAAAATCGAAATCATAAAAGCAAAGAACAATCCTTCCCATAAAAGAATTAAAAGAAAAGAGCGGGATTTTCTTGAGAACAGACTTACAGGTGAACAGCGAAGTATATTTGAGGCGCTTCGAAGACGCCGGGACTGAATCTTTCAAGTTAACCATAAGAAAAGATAACTGCAGAAACAAGAATCTAAACAGCTAACAAAGGCTTAATATTGATTTATCACCGTTTTAAATTTCCGGGTATGTAATTTTGTTGTTTGATTTTACCAAGCAGGGTCAAAGTAGTATAATTAGTATGTATCTACTTTGGAATCGACAAAAAATTAAATTAAGGGGATGATATTGTGAAAAGGAAAATTTTAGCGGTTTTACTGACTGTTTCTTTACTGATGGCCTTTTTTATACCTGCAACGGCATCAGCGGCAGTCACGTTCTCCATTCTTCACACCAATGATATGCATTCAAGGGTGTTGGAAGGCAAGTATGACGGAATGGGGTTGGCGAAACTCAAGACCCTCGTAGATGAATACGAGGCAGTAAATCCAGGCGTGTTATTAATGGATGCAGGAGATGCAGTACACGGGCAGACATTTTCAACGTTGGAAGAAGGCGCAAGTATGATTGATGTCATGAACGAGGTAGGTTATGACATAATGACAGCAGGTAATCATGATTTTAATTATGGGTACGAAAGACTGCTTGAACTTGACGATATGGCCAATTTCAATATTCTCGGAGCCAATGTATTGAACCAATTCGGGCTCCCGATTCTGAAGGAATCCCAGATCTTTACAGTCAATGGTGTAAAAATAGGTGTTTTCGGCCTGTGTACTCCCGAAACAACTTATAAAACACATCCGGATAACGTAGCAGGGCTTACTTTTGAAGATCCTGTTGTGACTGCGGAAAGAATGGTAGCTGAGCTTGAAGGCAAGGTTGATGTAATTGTTGCCCTGGCACATCTTGGTGTTGACGACGCCAGTACTTATACCAGTGACAAGGTTGCCATGGCAGTGGAGGGAATCGATATTATAATTGACGGCCACAGCCACACAACGCTGCCTGAAGGAATGATGGTCGGCGATACATTGATAGCGAGTGCAGGGTCTTACGATAAAAACCTTGGGGTTGTTACGGTTACTGTTGATGGAGACACAGTTACGGCGGAGGCATCTCTTATAACTAAATCAGATGCAGCAGATACTGCAGAAGATCCCGGGGTAGCAGCAATCATAGCTGAAATCCAGGATGAGCACGAAGCTATATTGTCGGAAGAAGTTGGGAGAGTTCCCTTTGAACTCAACGGCGAAAGAGCTTTCGTCAGGACAGGTGAAACAAATCTAGGGAACTTGGTAACCAATGCAATGCTTGAGGAAACAGACGCTGACTGCGCACTGACAAACGGAGGTGGCATCAGAGCAAGCATTGATCCCGTATATATTACCAAGGGTGAAATAATCACTGTTCTGCCATTTGGAAATTATATAATCACCAAAAGCCTGACTGGAGCGGTTATTAAAGAAGCTCTAGAACATGGCACAGCAGCATATCCCGATGCAGAAGGAATGTTCCCCCATGTAGGCGGTATGACATTTATGATTGATGTGTCCAGGCCTGTAGGCGACAGGATTGTAGACCTGACAATCGGCGGCGAACCGGTTGATCTGGAAGTTGAATATATTCTTGCGACAAATGATTTCATGGCTGCGGGTGGAGATGGATACGATATGCTTAATGTAGAAACAGTCAATGAATTCGATGCACTTGACGAAGCTGTCATAAGCTATATATCTATGAGGGGAGTAATAGCACCCACCAGAGAAAACAGGGTGCTTGCTGTAGACAGCGGATACTCAGGTTCTGTTGTTGTTCCTTCAGATGATGTTTACATTGTCGTTTCAGGCGATTCCCTGTCGAAAATCGCTGCGGCATATGGAACTACATGGCAGGTACTATTTGAACTTAATATGGATACTATAGCCGATCCTAACATGATTTATATCGGTGATCAAATAATGCTTCCATAAAAAGGAATTGATTTAAGCGGGGATTCTATCCCCGCTTTTTTTCTGTCAGAGTCTCGTTAAAATACGGTTGAATCAACTCTAATAACCCTGGCAAATTTAAAGGGGTTTTGGATGCCAAAGGCAGGTTTCCATGTTAGAATGGGGATGCGGAGGATTTGGTATGTTCAAAGTTAATTATGAGACAGCACGTGAAAAAGCAGGCTTAACATGGAGCATAAGCTCATCGCCTTATTCATATATGGAACTGGCCGGCATCAGCCTTAGCGAATACAACAAGAACCCTCTGGCTGGTGTTGAAGTTTATAATATAAAATATTTTGACCAGGTAAGGGAAATGTTCGGCGACTTCCTAACACCGGCTGCTACGGGAACACCGTCGGTTTCATATGGACACATCAACTTTCTCGGAGTTCCGTTGGTCTTCCCTGATGGAGCGGGAGAAGTCAATTACGAGCATCAGCACAAAAGCCTTGGTGAATGGATTAATATTCTTAAAAACAATATGGAGTTTAAGGAAATGACGCCTGATGGGCAGTTTTTTCTGGATTATAGGAGCAAACTCCAGGAAGCCTACCCCGATAGGAAGGTCAACTGGAATATGGGATACGAAGGACCTATGACCACAGCTTATGAACTTCGGGATATGGAAGTTTTTTACGATTTGTTTGACGACCCGGAAAAACTTCATGAATATTTTAGATTGGTTTCACTGAATATAGTTGAATACATAAAACTTCACCGACGGATAAATGGGTTGCCGGAGTTTAACCCGAATGAAGGGGCTATGTGCGATGATATAGCATCTTTGATTCCAGCCGATAAATTCGAAGAATTTGTACTGCCGTACTGGGAAGTTTATTACACTGGAACATCAGCCGGCAAAAGGTTTATACATACGGAAGACCATACATATAGGACAATGAAATTCCTTGAAGATGCAAAAATAACGTATTTTGACCCGTCGATATCTCATAAATTGAATCCTGTAATGATTAGGGATAATTGCAGGGTGCCTTTCGGATGGAGACTGGGATCCTTTCATTTCACAGACCTGAGTCCGCAGGATGTAAGGGATTGGGTATATAAAGCTGTCGAGGATGGTGCCAACAAGGTTTTCACACATGTAACGAAATTAATGCATGATGATGCTACAATAGCAAAGGTAAAGGCTTTCCATGAAGCCGTAGTGAATGCAAAGGATATGTTTGACTCCGGCGCATCACGCGATGAAATCGGAAAACTTGTAACACCAAAAGGCAGGAAGAAATTTTGGGATAACTGGCCCGGATAACCCATAGGGATTTTCCCGGATAAAATAAATGACAATCGGAGACTAAATGAAAAATAATTTTTATGCAAGAATACTGAATTGGGTGCTTCCCGTATTTGTTGTGTTCATTATTCTAACAGGAGAGCTGATAGAAGGGCTTTTCATATTATTTGCTTATCTTGTATATCGTTTCATAAATGAACGCGATAAATTCTATTCATATATAGGAAAGAGACAATATCTTAAAGGGAAACTGGAAAAAGCAGTCAAATACTATGAAAAGGCATATAAAACAAAGAAAGCTGAAGCAAAAATAGGTGTTTCGTATGCATATGCGCTTATTCTAGATAATAAATTTCAGACAGCCAGGGAAGTTCTTGCTGAGTCCAGTAATGTTTCTGACATTGATACTGTCATAATGCAAAGAGCGATATGCGAAGCAGTGCTGCGCTGGAAGGATGATGGAAATCTTGTTGGTGCCATTCAACGACTGAAGCATATGGACGAAACTCTCAGGACGTCTTCGTATTACGGAGTGCTCGGGAATATGATTATTGCAGCCGGTGATATGGAAAAAGCCAGGGAATTCAGCGAAGAAGCTTATCGATATAATGATAAGAACCCGCCCATACTGGAAAACCTGATAAAGATTTACTGTGAAACCGGGGAATTTGAAAGGGCATTGAAAGTTGCGAATATATTGACAAAAAAAATCCCTGCTACTGTTGACGGGTGGTATTATTGCGGTTTGTCAAATGAAAAGGCAGGCAATACAAAAAAAGCGACAAGGTATTATAAAAAGGCGCTGTCCTGTGAAGAGACAATATTGTCGACAATCAGTCATAAAGATATAAAAATATAGTTTGGGAGAGATTTCGTGTACGGTAAAAAAGCGATTTATTTCAATTACAAATCCTTTGGTGGTTTCATTGCATTTATTCTTGTTCCCGCCCTGCTTGTGCTGTCGGGAGGATCCATGGCTTACATGTTCCTTGCGTGGCAGCCTATTTTTATTGGTATTTCAGCAGCGATTTTACTTTCATCGCCGGGATTTCCCCGGCTGCTGGCTATAAATGCTAATGCAGACCTGAAAGAAAATAAATACAAGAAAGCCCTGAAGAAGACAGGAAGGGCGGTCAAATTGCCATTTGCTCCTTTAAACGTTAAGACGTTCCATGCATACGTTCTTCTGCTTAATGGAAAAATTCCCGAAGCCAAGGATGCGCTGACTAAAGTTAAAGACAAAGAAATGTCGTATTCGGAAAAATCGAAGTGGGAGGCTATAAACGCCCAGCTTTTATGGGTAGAATCCGACAATCCCGATGAAGGCTTAAAATATCTTGAAGATAAGGATAGAAAGGGCGCGGATGAGGCCATAGCATATACAAAAGGTAAATTACTGAATGCTTCGGATGCCACGGCCGCTGCACGCAAATATAATGAATCGTCTTATGAAATGCACAATGCAAACAGGGACATCTTGTCCAACCTGGTCATTTCATATTGTCGCACCGGGCAAACCAGGGATGCAAAAATTCTGTTTAGGACACTTTACAATGATTTGGGTTGTACAAGCGACTCGCTGTATTTTATGGCAAATATAAAAGAAACAGAAAACAAATACAAGGATGCTGTTGAGTTTATTAAGGCGGCACTTGAGATTGAGACATCGGCAACGGATATAGCCAACCGCAGTCAGCTTGAAAAATATCTTGAAGAATTAAACAGGGGGATCTATGAGATTTAGAAAATTTTTAAAAACCGTTGGAAGGTACTGTGCAATCGCTATTGGCTCAGGAATAGTTGCAGTCGGCATCAACATATTTCTATATCCATATAGAATTGCTCCGGGTGGAATTACCGGACTGGCCACAATAATTAACTATATGATTAACGGGTTCTTGCCACTGGGGGTCATTATCATCCTACTCAATCTTCCGCTTTTTATAACTGGTATTATAAAACTTGGATGGAAGTTTATGCTAAGAACCCTTTATGCGACAATTGTCATGTCGGTATTAATTGATGTAACAGCGCCTTATCTTAGACACCTCGGCGAATATTTGCTTAATGGAGCAGAGACAGATTTAATATTGTTTGCATTTTTCGGAGGCCTGGTTGTAGGTATTGGAATGGGATTGATTTTTAGAATGAATGCAACTACCGGCGGCACGGATCTAATGGCAGAGCTTCTGCGCAGAAGCGGGATTAATATTACCATGGGGCAGGCCGTGATGATATTTGACGTTATTATAGTTGTACTGGCGGGTCTTTATTTCCAAAGCCTTATGCTTGCACTATATGCTATCATAGCCGTATTAGTGACAGCTAAGATAATAGATGCAATTCTTGAGGGATTCAACTTTGCTAAAGGGATGTTCATTATTTCGTCTCAGAGCGAACTGATTGCCAATAGAATAACGACAGAACTAGGAAGAGGTCTCACCGGGTTGACGGGAACAGGTAAATACACAGGCAACTATAAAGAAATATTATTCTGCGTCGCTAGGGCTAAATACATCCCGGATATTAAGAGGATTGTTAAAGAATCAGACCCGGGGGCATTTGTGGTAGTAACCAATGTGCATGAGGTATTAGGGGAAGGTTTCCAGGGCTTTGACAACAAAATCAGCTGAATGTATACTTGGTTAGGATGAAATTTAAACAGGAGAAATCACATGGATAAACAAACGCTTTTAGAATTGAAGAAAAAAGCAACCAGAATCAGAAAACATATTGTTACGGAAGTTTACAGTGCGTCCAGCGGACATCCCGGGGGATCTCTCGGAAGTGCTGAGATTTTCACATATCTTTTTATGAAAGAAATGCGGATTAACCCGGCAAACCCCAAATGGGATGACAGGGATAGATTCGTATTATCCAAAGGACATTGTGCACCCGGATTATATGCTGCGCTTGCGGTCCGAGGCTTTTTCCCAGAAGAAGATTTAACAGGATTCAGGAGCATTGACAGCTACCTTCAGGGCCATCCCAGTATGAAGGATGTACCAGGTGTTGATATGTCAACCGGTTCATTGGGCCAGGGAATATCGGCATCAGTGGGAATGGCATTGGCAGGAAAACTTGATAAAAAGGATTACCGTGTATTTGCGCTTCTCGGCGACGGTGAAGTCGAAGAGGGACAGGTATGGGAAGCTTTTATGTCCGCAGCACACTACAATCTTGATAATCTTACAGCTTTTCTTGATCACAATGGACTGCAGATTGACGGCAACATTTCAGATGTAATGTGCCCTGAATCCATAGCTGAAAAATTTAAGGCTTTTTGCTGGCATGTAATAACCATTGACGGTCATGATTTCGAAGCTATTGAAGCGGCAGTTGAAGAAGCTAAGAGAATTAAAGGTAAACCTACTGTCATTGTTGCAGAAACAATTAAAGGCAAAGGTGTTTCGTATATGGAAGGTGATTACGGATGGCATGGAAAAGCCCCGAATGAAGAAGAATTCAATATAGCCATGAAGGAACTTAATGAAGCCATGGCAGAACTGGAGGCGGAATAATGGCTAAAAAGATTGCAACAAGACAGGCGTATGGAGACGCGTTGGCAGAATTTGGCGTTGATGAAAATATAGTGGTGTTTGATGCCGATTTATCAAAATCGACCAAGACAGCTTCATTCCAGGCAAAGTACCCTGACAGATTCTTCAATATGGGTATCGCAGAAGCTAATATGATGTGTGCGGCCGCAGGAATGGCCACATGCGGTAAAATTCCTTTTGCCAGCACATTTGCAATATTTGCAGCTGGAAGGGCCTGCGAGCAGGTCAGGAATTCTATTTGTTATCCGAAACTGAACGTTAAAATCGGTGCGACTCATGCGGGAATATCAGTAGGCGAAGATGGAGCAAGCCATCAGATGCTAGAAGACATATCAAACATGAGGGTTTTGCCGAACATGACAATTATCAGCCCTGCTGATGCAATTGAAACTCGTCAGGCGGTAAAGGCTGCGATAGAATACAAAGGACCGGTTTATCTTAGACTCGGCAGACTTGCAGTTCCGGTAATTTTCGATGAGTCATATGAATTTAAGTGGGGCAAAGGCGTGCAGTTAAGAGACGGCTCGGATGTAACGATTGTCGCAACCGGCCTTTTGGTCCATGAAGCATTGAAAGCTTATGATATATTGAAAGAAAAAGGAATATCCGCAAGGGTAATAAACATCCATACTATAAAGCCGCTTGATGATGCGATTATTGAAAAGGCTGCCAGGGAGACCGGTGCTATTGTTACAGCAGAAGAGCACAATGTAATCGGCGGACTGGGAGGTGCAGTATGTGAAAGCCTCTCAGGTTCATATCCTGTTCCGGTGCTTAGGATTGGAACACAGGATAAATTCGGAAAGAGCGGTAAGCCCGAACTGTTAATGATAGAATACGAACTGACCGGGAAAGATATTGCCAAAAAAGCAGAAGCTGTAATCGGAATGAAATAAAATCAAAGAGCACCACGGGGTGCTCTTTTTTTATCTGGAATTAGTAAAAGCATATTACTGATTTATATAGAAAGGTTCAAAATGGTGAAATTATTTGATTCCCATGCCCATCTAGATGACAAGAGGTTTGACAAAGACCGCGATGAGGTTATTGAATACTCATATGAAAACGGAATAAAAAGAATTATAAATGTCGGGGCGGATGTCAGATCCATCCATACTTCAATTGAGCTTGCACGAAAATATGACTTCATTTTTTCTTCATGCGGAATCCACCCCCACGATGCAGACACTTACGATGAGAATGTTGAAAAACAGCTCAGGGAAATTGTAAAAGACCCCAGCACAGTGGCAATAGGAGAAATTGGGCTTGATTACTATTATGATAATTCTCCAAGAGATATTCAAAAAGATGTCTATGCAAAACAAATAAGATTGGCCGGAGAACTGGGACTGCCGATAATCATTCATGACAGGGATGCGCATAAGGATTGCATAGATATTCTGAAGGCAGAAAAAACTCCGGAAATGACGGGTGTCTTCCACTGCTATTCAGGAAGTGCTGAAATGGTAAAAACGATAATTGCCATGGGATTTTATATCTCATTCACAGGGGTTATAACTTTTAAAAATGCAAGGAAAACACTTGAATCCTTAGCTGCTGTACCTCTTGACAGGCTCCTTGTGGAAACTGACTGCCCGTATATGTCCCCCGAGCCGAACAGGGGAAAGAGGAATATCCCCGATTATGTCAGATTTACAGCAGAGAAGATGGCGCAGATACATAAAATTGATTTTGATAAATTATGTGCGATACTGTGGGACAATACTCACAGGCTTTTCAATCGTTTGCCAAATTCCCCTTATATGATAAAATAATTACTGGCAGGTGCATTAGTACCTGGGCGGAGGTATCAATGAAAAAAGCCGCTGTAGTAACTGCGAGCGTTATATTATTAGTTATACTAATTGGTGTAAATTATCTTCTTTGGGATAATTCATCTAAGAAACAAGACATCGAATCCTTGGAATACCAGGAAGAGACGAGTCAGCAGTCTTTCCAGAATCTTTATGATGAGCTCCGGGATGCAAATGATGATAATAGGACACTGGAAGACCAGATTAAAGACCTTGAGCAGACGATCAGTGATAAAGAATCTGAAATTGACCAGTTGGTTGTTGATAATTTAAACGAGGATGTCTTGGTCGGTGATAAAAATACAATAATATACCAGCTTAAAAAACATGCTGATACGGTATACTTCAAATCGATCCTTGAAGAGTGGGTAAAAAACATTAATGATAAAGCATATTTTGCAGCTTACTTGGTTCACAATGAAAAAGATATATTCAATAACAGAAGTGACATTATGCTTGCTCGTTATGGAGAAAAATTTGAAAATGTTGACTTCATGGAAATCACTGATTTTGCGGTCAGGGTATTTGAAGATGAAGACAACCTGGATCAGGATGCGAAGAACAGAATAGCTTTTGATGTTCTAATGAACATTGAACTTATGAAAGACGAGGACGGATTTCCTATTGATGATGCAATATTCAGCAATGGTATAAATCATTTCAAAGTTGCGATGGCATTTGACATGGTCAACTGGAAATGGTTTATATGGACCATTGATTAAAACAATTTAAATGAACATACCCGGATAAACTCCGGGTTTTTTTATATATTGGGTTCGGTCATCTGCTGTCGGGCAGGTATTCACAGTAAAGTTGGTTTGTGCTTTTTTAGATAATCCCTCCCCTGGAGATTCATTAAAAAAGTTATCGGCATAAAAAAAAATGTGTTTTTATCCTACTTAAGGGTAAAAATGGCTGTATAGACAAAAAAACTTAAGTTGACAAGTGGTTTTTTATTAAGTATAATCACTTTGCTTTTTGAAGGGAAGCTAAAAATATGACTGCGCACCACGATAAAGTGCAGAAATACAACCTTATAAAATACACAATAGCGGGAATATTCCTGCTACTTTGTTGTGCATTTATAACGCTTTATCTTTTTGAAAACAACATGAGCGATGTCAGGGTCACCCTAAATGGAACCGTTTATGCAAAAAGGACAATCAATGAAACTGTAGGAGAATTTATTGAGGAAAACAACATCCCGTTTAACAATGCAGTTGACTATATAGATGTATCCCTTGATGAAAGCTTTGATCCTGAAAACAAAACCTCTTTTGTTATTGTAAACGCAGTACCGGTAACATTGATATATGATGAAATTGAAATGGAAGTCATGACGTATAAAAGCAGCATCGGCGAACTTCTCGAAGAAAACGGAGTGATGCTATATGAATATGACAGGATTGATAAATACACCCCTGATACAGAAGTAGTAAGGGGAATGACCATACAGATTGTAAGGGTTACAAAAGATGTTGAAGTTATCCGATCTCCTATACCTTATAAGGTTAAAGTAGTGCAAAATCCGACAATGGCAGTGAATGACAGACATACGCTGACATACGGTGATTACGGAGAACACGGCCTTGTATCAGTTATCACATACGAAGATGGTATTGAAATATCAAGAGAAACAACTCTTAATGAAATCATCAAACCGGTTGTACATGAAGTAATTGAGGTTGGTACTATTCCGGTAAAAACTATACAGGGAACAAACAAGACTTTCATGTACAGCAAAGTTATAACAGTTTCGGCGACGGCCTATACCCTTGATCCCGCTGAAACCGGAGGAAAAGAACCCGGCGACCCGGCATACGGAATAACAAAATCCGGACTTCCTGCCGAAAGAGGAGTTATAGCTGTTGATCCGAGTGTTATACCTCTTTTTACAAGAGTTTATATTGAAACAGCCGATGGTTCATGGCTTGATTATGGTATAGCGGTTGCCGGTGATATCGGAAGTGCTATCCAGGGAAATGAAATTGACCTATTCATGTGGGAAAAAAGCGAAGCTCTCAGATGGGGCCGAAGGGAAGTAAGGGTTTATTTCGTATATGAAAACTAGCATCTCGGATATGTTCAATAAGATGTCCGGATACGGAATAAAACCCATAAAGTCACTGGGCCAGAATTTCCTGGCAGACAACAATACAATAGAAAAAATCATAAATGCAGCGGATATTACCAAAGATGATCTGGTAATAGAGGTCGGACCCGGTGCAGGCAGCCTTACAAAAGAATTGGCCCAACGCGCTGGAAATCTTATAGCTGTTGAAATTGATAAAAATCTGATTCCTTTGCTGGAAGATGTCATGAGTGACTTTAAAAACACCGAAATAACCCATTCAGATATACTCAAAACAGATATAAAAAAAGATATTCTAGATAAATATAATAAATATAATTCATATAAAGTTGTAGCAAATCTTCCATACTATATTACTACACCCATATTAATGAAATTCCTTGAGAGCAATAATCCGCCGTCTGCAATGGTAGTCATGATGCAAAAAGAAGTAGCTGAAAGAATCAACGCCAGCCCCGGAAGTAAAGCGTATGGGTCGCTTTCGGTTGTTTCAGGATACTACTGCAGGGTAAAAAAAATTATGGACGTTAGTCCGAACTGCTTTTATCCCAAACCGGATGTCAGTAGTACGGTACTTCGGATGGATGTAAGGGAAATACCGGAAGTTGCCATTGATGATGAGGTTTTTTTCTTTAAACTTATAAAATCTGCTTTTGCCCAGAGAAGAAAGAAAGTCTCGAATTCAATTGCCAACACTCTTGGGTTGAATATAAATAGGGCTGATATTGAAACAATTCTTAAAGAGATGGAAGTGCTTGCTGACATCAGGGCCGAAAGGTTGTCAATCAAGGACTTTGCCATACTATCAAATAAGCTTGCAAAGATTGTTAAATAATTAACTGTAAAAGGGTTTCCATATCAGTAAAAATAAAGTATAATTACTTCGATTCGCAAAAATTAGGACAGAATCGGCATATGCCGATGATATATATGGGAGGTAGAGATGTTAAACAATGTAATAGACCAAGCTAATTTAAAAAAGCTTGAAGTACTGGAAAACGAAAAAGTTATAGCCAATCTTAAGATGGCTATTGAACTATGCAAACCTGCTAAAATAACCGTTATTACGGATTCAGATGAAGATATTGCATATCTGAGGCAGCTGGCAATCGACAATGGCGAAGAACGCAAACTCGCGATGGAAGGACATACCATTCATTATGACGGTATGCAGGACCAGGCAAGGGATAAGGCCAATACTAAGTACATGCTTACTGAAGAAGTCAACTGGGGAATGAATGTTAACTACATTATGAAAGACAAAGGTCTTCCCGAAGTTCTTGAGTACATGGAAGGGGCGATGGCAGGCAAGGAAATGCTTGTTACCTTCTTTTCACTAGGTCCGCAAAATTCTGATTTCACCATCGGAGCAATGCAGATAACTGACTCATCATATGTTGTTCATTCAGAAACAATCCTTTACAGGACCGGTTATGAACACTTTAAATCAAATCTTAAAGGTTCCGATGATTTTTTCTTCTTCCTGCATTCAGCAGGTGAACTTGATGATAGGAACAACACCAAGAATATCGATAAGAGAAGGATTTATATCGACCTTGAAGAAAATAGGGTTCTTACGGTAAACAACCAGTATGCAGGAAACAGCGTAGGCCTTAAGAAACTTGCTTTCAGGCTTGCTATTAAAAAAGCCCACAGCGAAGGATGGCTTGCTGAGCATATGTTCGTCATGGGTGTACACGGAAAACCAGGAAGAATTACTTATTTTGCCGGTGCATTCCCAAGTGCATGCGGAAAGACTTCAACAGCCATGATTCCCGGACAGACAATCGTTGGCGACGATATTGCTTACATCAAAAAG
>Ga0233412_10000013_pt1 | contig 115581 bp, 109 predicted proteins | sample Na_anoxic_4_MG_FD_180667 | JGI IMG/M metagenome (GOLD analysis project Ga0233412, IMG submission 180667) | Seawater microbial communities from Saanich Inlet, British Columbia, Canada - Na_anoxic_4_MG | ecosystem: Environmental > Aquatic > Marine > Inlet | place: Canada: British Columbia... | reverse complement strand
GTTGTTTCTTCTAATGTTTTCAATGACTGGGCCATTGGTGTAGCTTTAGCAAGAATACCTTTTTCTTCTGCCCAGTTTTCAACTGCACATTCTAATTCAAAATAATCCATAATTTAGTTTTTAGTTTTTTAAAATGGCATACCAGGCATACCGCCTTGATGCATTGGCATCATTTCATTTTGTGTTGTTTTGATTAATGCACACTCAGTAGTTAAGATCATACCAGCAACAGAGGCTGCATTTTCTAATGCAATTCTAGTTACTTTTTTAGGATCTATAATCCCATCATGAATCATTTCTACATATTCATTAGTTTTTGCATTGTATCCTGTTCCTCTAGGTCTACACATTACTCCTTCTAATTTTACATCAGCACTAACACCTGCATTTTCACATATTGTTTTAAATGGAGCTTTCACTGCATTGTAAACTATATCAACACCGGTTCTTTCATCAACACTATCAACAATTATATCTGTTAAAGCGTCACTGGCATTAAGTAATGCAACACCACCTCCAATAACAACACCTTCTTCAACAGCAGCTTTAGTTGCAGCAAGTGCATCATCAACTCTGTCTTTCTTTTCTCTCATTTCTAATTCAGATACAGCTCCAACATAAAGAACAGCAACACCACCTGCTAATTTAGCAACGCGTTCTTGCAGTAATTCTTTATCTACAGTGTTTTCCTCATTAACAATTTGAAAATTAAGGTGTTTAACTCTGTCTTTAATAGAAATATCATTACCAAAACCGTTAATTATAACTGTCTCATCTTTATTAATATTAATTGTTTCAGACTTACCTAACATTTCTAATGTTATTGGATCATCATCATCTTCAGAAATAACAACTCCTCCTGTTAAGACAGCAATGTCTTCTAACATTCCTTTTCTTCTTTCACCATACCCAGGTGCTTTTACAGCAGCTACTTTAAGGCCACCTCTTAATTTATTTACAACTAAAGTTGCTAATGCTTCACCATCTACATCTTCACAAATAATTAATAAAGGCTTATTAGATTGAGAAACTAATTCTAAAACAGGAAGAAGTTCTTTTAATGTAGAAATTTTCTTATTAATCATTAGAATATAAGGGTTCTCTAATTCTACAGACATTTTTTCCTGATTGGTAATAAAGTGTGAAGATAAATACCCATTGTCAAACTGCATTCCTTCTACAACATCCACGTAAGTTTCAGTTCCTTTAGACTCTTCTACGGTAATAACACCTTCTTTTCCAACTTTTTCAAAAGCTGTAGCAATTAAATCACCTATAACATGATCATTATTAGCAGAAATGCTAGCAACTTGCCTAATCATATCAGAAGAGTTGTCTACTGAAATAGCCATACCTTCTAAATAATCAACCATAAGAGTTACAGCTTTGTCAATACCCCGTTTTAAATCCATAGGATTTGCTCCCGCAGTTACATTTTTAAGACCTTCACTAACTATGGCCTGGGCTAATACCGTAGCTGTAGTAGTTCCGTCTCCTGCTAAATCATTAGTTTTAGAAGCAACTTCTTTAACCATCTGAGCTCCCATGTTTTCTAAAGGGTCATCTAGTTCAACTTCTTTTGCTACAGTAACACCATCTTTAGTTACTTGAGGTGGTCCATAAGATTTTCCAATTACTACATTTCTACCTTTAGGACCTAAAGTTACTTTAACTGCATTAGCTAAAGCATCTACTCCATTTTTTAAACCATTTCTGGCTTCAATATTAAATTTGATTTTTTCTGACATTATTTAATTGTTTTTTAATAATTCTAATACTTCTATTAGTGACTCGTGTCTGTGGTTATCTGTTAAAATAATCTTGTTAACGTATTTAGATCCAATTATTTTTGCTACTTCATTAATAGCAGAATAATTTCTATCTTTTAAATCAATCTGTTGATTATCTCCACATAGCATCATTGTTGAATCTTTACCTAATCTTCCAAGAACCATTGCTAGTTGTGATCTTGTTAAATTTTGAAACTCATCTATAATAACTATTGAGTTATTAAATGTTCTACCTCTAAAGTGTGCAAGAGATACTAATTCAATCTTCTCTTCATTTTCCATTTTTTCTAGTATGGCAGGTTTGTTATAAACCTTCCTCATATTAGATCTAATAGGAACTAACCAAGGCTCCATTTTTTCTTTTTCTGAACCAGGAAGAAAACCATTATCTTCAGTAGACACTGTAGGTCTTGTAATGATAATTTTGTTGTAATTCCGTTTAAAAAATTGATCAAGAGCTACTTGAGTTGCAAGTAGTGTTTTACCACTACCTGCATTACCCACTATAAAATTAAAAGGATGCTTTAATATAGCATCCTTTGCTGCTTTTTGCTCTTCTGAAAGAGTTATTGTAAACTTCACTGAACCTTTTGGAGCTTTTTTCTCTACGTTTTGTGCCATTAGAATAATGTTAATTGATTACTAGGTACTTCTAAAATGTTATTGATTTCTTGTTCAATAGCAGTTAAATAATACCCCTTGTTTATATCATACTTGTCCCAGGCCGTTTCTATTTTCATATTGTTAAACACTTTTTGGATCCATTTACCAGCTTCTAACTGAATTTCTCTTGCATCTGTTTTGTTTACTTTTATGATTTTAACTCCGTTATTAGAAATATAGTACCTATTTATTTTTTGTAACTCTTCTTCATGAAAAGCTCCATCTTTAATATTTCTAGCTACTTGTTTCCAATCACCTTTGGACTTACTACCTATACAATAATCTAAGATATTTTTATTAGAATTCAAGTAAATTTCTGGTAATATATCATGTATAAAATAATTGTATACAGCTTTAGGTATAATCAACTTAGATTTGTTTTTATGCAATGCTAAGTTAAAAAAGTCATATCTACCTTTCATTTTAGCAGGAGCAAAGAAAAACTTATCTCCATCAACTTTGTACTTGTAATGTGGGTTTTTAGCTTTAACATCACGCCAAATACTCATATCAACTTGTTTCCAGTTGTTTAACCCTATATAATTGTTTACATCACCCAACACTAACTTTTGATATTCATCATGTTCTAACTGTAAGTTAGTGATATCTTCCCATTGTTTACATATACCAAGGTAGTCATCTTTATACTCTTTAGGTATTTTGATTTCTACACCATCAGTATTTTGCATTAATGGAATTGCTCCAGGTATTTTTTCCATTAACATTTCATATAACATCATCAAACTAAGTTGACCGTTAATTGTAATGCGCATGGTAAGCTCAGGATCATAAAAGAAGCTATTTACATCATTGCTAAGACCAAAAGTAGAATTTAGTATAATCTTATATACATAATTCATTGGATTGCTCTTAGGTATCTTCTTACGCTCTTCAAAGAACCATTCATACTGATTGCAAAATTCATCTACAGGAAAGTGACCGGGTGCCCACTTATTTCTAATTACCAAATTGGGATAGAAGGAAGTAACATCTGATGACATAATTATATTATCATCATCTGATTCATAGATACCTGATTTTCTTGCACCATGAACACCACCTACACCAAAATGAGTCTTAACACCTTTGTAATCTAAAGAGTACTTAAATGCACCTTTTAAATTATCAGGGTTTAACTCTACAGCTTTAAACCTTTCAAGTAAACCTTTAAACTCAGGAGATTCAAACTTTATATAATCAAGTATAATGTCTTTAAACTTTATACTTTTTCTAAAAGTTCTCATTTTTTTAAGATCTCTTTTGTTTATGTTTAACTTATCAGACATGTAGTAAGCAAAGAGTTCTTTACTAATTCTAGGTTCTGAAGCACTAAACAGATTTATATCATATGTAGCAGTCAATTCTTTCCTTAACTTTATCAAGTCAGTAGATCTACTAAAAATTTCTTTAGTTGATTTAACATCATTGATATTGTATTCTAGTACAGTATTTAATTGTTCTTGACTACGTATTTCTGAACCATGGTGAATAGGCATATCAAGAATGTTATCCCAATCCATGCTATACTGAATCCACTTAAGACTAGAACGTTTAGCCGGGTTGTCCCAATGATGCATTTTAAATAAATCTATTTGACCTATTTGCATTTTCCATTCAGGATAATCAGCAAACTCTCTATTGTTACTTTTTGTTATTGTTCTCTGAGCAAACTTGTAAATTATGTTAGCTGTTAAATGACCATCAAGATCTAAACCTTCTTGGTCTTTCCAACTATCAACATTATCTAATATATAATGAGTGACTTGCGCATCAAATGCTAATCCGTTATAGGATATATGCCACTCTTTTTTATTTATGTTTTGTTTTAAGAAACTTAAAAACTCTGACTGATCATTTCTTAACCTGCTAATTACAAAAACTTTAGTTTCCTTAGTTTTGTAGTGTTCAAACACGGCTGTAAAACAATCATACAATGTTTCATAGTCCATTACCCAATGATTCATTCTTTATGTGTTTGTATATTCATCTCTATAAAATCTATTAGAGCCAAAAAAAGCCCAAATTAATGAGCTTCTTTTGGCAATCAATAGAGTATTAGACCTTTATTGACCTGGTAAGATTATTTTAGAAGGTTCAGTTTTATTGATGTCAACTTCTAAATATTCTTTCCATTCAAAATTATCAGCGTTAATTGCAAATAACTGAATGAAAATTTCAATATCTTTTTTATCTGATATATAGAATTCAGAGAAAGTATCCATACTTACCCTTTGTTCTTTAACTGTTTTACCAGTTTGTTGATTTGGTGTCTTTAACCTTTGAGGTTGTCCATTATCATCTAATCTTGGAATCATGTGAAAAGAAGTTTTTTGCACTTTACTAATCACAGCAAGAATTCCAGAAGAAGGGTCAAACATTGCCTCAACATATGGTGAGTCACTGCTTACAGGTAATAAACTAAAAGATTTTGCATTTCTAAATGCTGAATTAATCAGCATCATATTTTGTCCTATTGTAGCCATTGGTTTTATTATTTATTCAAAGATATTGATTTATTTTTAAATATCTCTAGTTCTAAGGGAACTTTTTGTATTAATGTTTCTTTTTCTTGATCCGGTGGTGTGCATAATTCATGTACTCTTTCTATAATACTTAACTCTACGTCTAAAAATTCAGCATAATCTGTATGATAATCTTCAGGGTATAAGAAAGTATTAACGTACTTAGATATATTACCCACACTTCCAAAAAACTCTTCAATAGAATTTTTTGATTTTAAACTAAACTTTGAATAATCACCTTTTATAAAAGCATATAAATCATGTTTGTATTCAATCATGTCAAATACATATAGTTGGTTGCAATCATCTAATCTGAAGCACGCTTCTAACAAAGGATGACTATTCAAGTAATCTAGTTCAAATTTTAAAAATTTATTATCAAGTTTTGTGTTGTATAAGCAGAGAAATTTACACTCTTCCGGTTTATAAACTCCTTCCCAAGCAAAAAATGTTTGCTCAGGAACAAAGTCTATACCTTTTTTTAGTTTTAGCAAAGGGTATAAAAACACTTTACTTTTCTGAAAATAATCCGTATATACAACGCCCATATTACAATTTAACAGTTTCTGCTAAGAATTCATAAGGTAAACTAAAGTTTTTTTCCTTATAATGATACTCAGCCTGGTTAAGTACCGCATTAAAAGCAACACCCCAGTTAGCTAATGTATTATCAGTTACATCAAAAACATAAACCTGATTATAATTATCTATTACAGCAAATTTAAATATAATATTGTAATCTTGCTGTTCTTCTGTTAAATTTTCTATTAGTAATTTTATATATATAGAAGCTTGCAACCAGTAGTTGTAATAATCTACAGTATCTGCAAACTTTGCTATTCCTTTAGCGGTTGTTTTAAGGTCACAAATTGTTACCTCTTTTTTTTCAGAGTCTATTTTATAAAAATCAATATACCCGTGTAATCCAAATGGTTTATCATTTAGCTTACATGTTAAGTATTGTTCTGCAAATATTTCAACAGGGTCCAAATCAAAATCAGTTGATTTATTTTCAAACAAAGACATAACATCTTTATTTTCTTTAATGACATTTGCTTTATCTGTACATTTACTTAAAGTATCTTGATCAACAACATCAACATTAGAATTATTTAAAAACTTCCAGTAAGGCTCATTATCTTCTGTTCTTACTTTAGCAATTCTTGACTCATCAGCTTTAAGAGATTGAAATAAATTCAAATTCTTAAGTGATTCTAAAATTGTTTCATCATCACAAGCAGTTAATGTTTTTGCATCAGTATGAAAAGCCATATCCTTTAATACTTTTCTAATATTGTCACTGGGACTTTTACCAGGTACAATGTTAAATTTACTTGTCAAGTTTTCTGGTTCAAATACTAGACAATGCACAAGCTTACCTTCTACAAGGTGTTTGTCCGTCTGAAGTTCACGGTCAAATAATATATAATCCTTATAAAATAAGGTAGGTGAAAATAATAGTTTGTTTAGTGATGAATAACTAAACCTAAAATCTTTCTTGTAAAATTCATCTTCTTTTTGAAAGTCTCTGTTCATTTTTGTTTTGTTAAAAAAAGGAGAGGGACCTGTTGTTTAGGCAGGTCCCAACAATTATGGCTTTAATTGAACTCCTTAGTTAAAATTTGTGGTATTTTTATTGCCTCTGCACATTTTTTACTTGGTTTAATAGATGATACATCCATAACAAATGCATTTTCATCACCTAGTGACATAGATCTTTTTACAACATTGTGAAAAGCATATCTAGCAGTTTCATCAAAAGCAAATTGGGTCAAATAATCTTCTTTTATTAGTTTTTTAATAAAAGTGTCATACAGATTTCCATACTGTGCATTCCCATAAGGTGTAAAATCATCCATTCTTTTTCTTAGTGTTTTAACATTAACACTATTCCAGTTACTGGCATCCTTTAAATAGTCATACAAGAAATAATAAATTAATGCAACATAGTCTAAAGAATCTTCTAAGTTACAATTAGCAATTAGTTCTACTGCAAGAGCTCTGTTTTGTTTATCACCACTTTTTATCATGGTCTGAACATTTCTATACTCTTCTTTAGTCAAAACTACTGAATCTTCATTACATAAAGCAACCATATGCTTATCATAAACAAGATTATTACAAGATTTAACTTCATTATAAAGTTGCTTAAACTCTGCAGGAATATACCAGTGATTGTTTTCTCCCTTGTCTCTTATAAAATCATTCATTTTAGATATAACAGCTGGGCCATTATAATAACTACTTTTTAGTGACATTAAATCACTTTTATCATAATTATCAAAATAATCTATAATATCCTGTTTATAATTTTCTTCTTTAAGATGGTTTACAAACTTTTCAAATGATACGTAAGAAGTCCAACTTGAAAGTGTCATACTAGTAATAAAGTTTTTAGAAATAATTATAAAATCTGCATTTGCTTTATTTCTAGTAACTTTTAAATTGTTTTTTTCCTTTAAGGTATCCATTTTTGCTCTTGGTAGAGTTAATTTTGGATATCTATATACTGTTTTATCTTGCAAATCAACAGATGAAGGTGTATGTGTGTTTATTACAGGATATCCCGGTGAGTGCCAACTACCCAATCCTATATCCTCTCCTACATAACTTCCATTAAAGCATGTATAATCAATTGTTTGTCCTTCTCTATATGTAATATCAAAGGTATATAATTTAGTCATTTTTTAAATATTTTAAATATTCTTTTTTTACATTTACTTTAAAGACATAAAGTTCTCTATTATGTATACTGATTTCTTTTCTACAAATAGGTTCAAGATATCTAAATGTTATCTTATCAAGTAACTTATTTTCTTCTAAATGAGTTATCATTTCTTCAGCACCAAAATTAGCATACAATTCAAAATTAGATTGATCAATCCAATATTGAACATCTTTATTTCTATTAAATTTATGCATTTTGTATTGAACATCATGTGCAAATTGCCAAAGTAAATGATGATTTTTAGTATAATCTATTGTAGGTATAACAGCTCCTGCTAAATGTGAATCATCACTTGAATGTGAATTTAATTGAGATTTAAGCATCTCAAGTAAAGACTCATCTAAAACCATTCTGTTAGCTGAAGAATGTAATACGGTATGTGTATCTATAGTACCTACAACACCTGTATCAATTTTATAAGCTAAATTTATTGCTAAACCTGTCAACATCCACTCATCATATAGTGTTTCTTCTATGTCTAAACTGTAATATCTTACTACTTCAGTAATTTTATTAGTTACAATTGTGTGACTATTATGATTATCTACAGCTTTGATAGAACCACCAGTATTAGATACAGATTCCATATTCCAAAGTTTTGCTAACATTAAAGTAGATGGTATATTATTACCACTTTCTATTCTTTGTTCTATTTCTTCATGACCTATTACAAGATCAGCAAGTTCATAATCATTAGTTACTGTAATTTTATGTTCTTTTAGTGCTGCTTTAAGTCTGTCTTGAGATACATCACACTTAGGTAATATAAAAGCTTTCTTTTTATTTATAAACGTTGTGTCAGATTCATTAGGAACTGTGAGTAAACGTGATATTTTTTCATAAATAGTTTTGTCTTGTGTTAACAATACATCTTCAACACCATTGGTAGTTAGTACCCCATATATTGGGGCACTATCTAAACCAAAGTGTGTCAATGCATCAGTATTAAAGACTTGATATACTGATTTATTTGCCATTCTATTTCATTGTCATTTTAATAATCTCAGGGATCATCATTAGTTTATTAAACTTTTGTTTGTTTCCATTAAAAATAGTTCTAACAATAAGATACTTTAAGTCATTTGTAAAGTAATCTTTAGTTGCTAAAGACTTTAGTCTATCAGTAATTTTCTGATTAACTGTATTTTCTTTAGAATATACTACAGCATAATTAGCTAAACGAGTAGCTAGTGTTGATGCAATATCTGCGCGGTATGAATCATCTTGACCAATACAACCTCTTAACTCTCCAAGAATATATGATTCATTTTCATGAGTTAATAAATCTTTAGGTGTTACCAGTTTGTCCAGTTTATTATTAATAAAAGTAGTAAACATAGAAGCAAATGTGTCTCCTACTGAACCTTCACCAATCATTTGGATCATACTTAAGTTGTCTTCAAAATTCTCAAAGCTTGAGATTGAATTAAAGAAAGTAGTAATAGATCTTGAATTAGTTTCTTGCGTTACTAACTCCGGGTGTAATAACAAAAAGTTAATACATCTTGAATCTATACCTGCTTCTTCAGCCCATCTTGCCCATACATTAACGTCAAACTTAAGGTTTGCAGTAATATATCTGGTTTTCTGTGCAGAATCTAATGAATTTACATTGTAATCACCGTTGTCTGGATTAGCTGTAAGCATTATATGCCAGTCTTTTGGTAAAGACCATGAAATATACTGCTGACGGTCAATAAGCTCCATACAGGCTTGTATAAACCTTGTATCAGCTCTGTTCCAGTCATCAAGTAGTAATATACCACCTTGTTTTACATCAGCAATCCATTCAGGAGCAGCATAAGACATTCTATTTTTACCAGCCATCTTATAGCCGTTCTTTAAATAAGCATCTACTGCTAACTCATCAACCCATTGGCCTACTTTTTTAGTAATAGTACCTCCTAGTTTAGCTAAATCATTCCCTGCTTTTGCCGTATAGTTTAAATCATCTACTTTCTTAATTGTTTTCTCTTTATACATCTGAAATTGACGTACAGGGAAACCCACTAAGTCACCTAACTCTTCTATCTGAGCTAAGTTTAGCTTTACAAAATGTAAATTATTTTCTTTTGCTAATTCTACTACTGTAGATGTTTTACCTATTCCTGATTCTCCTACTACTTCTATTGCTACTGGTAGTTTTCCTTGTTCTTGTAAAAATCTGTTATTTGTAATAACGTGATTTACAAATCCTTTTAAGTCATCAATGTTTAAATTTACTTGTGCCATAATTGTGTTTTTATTAATTTAATTTTATTACTCTTCCTGGTAAGTCATTATTCAGTTCTGCTCTACTGCTTATTACCCATAAGGTATTTGGAGGACAGTCATCTGGATTGTATGCTTCACCATCTGTTAAATATATTAGAGCTGTGTATTTACCATGCTCATTGTAATGATCTATTACAGGTTGAAATGATGTACCACCTCTACCTTTTATGGCCCAATCTTTCTTTGGGTTGAATTCTTCTACAGAATTTAATTGTGTATCACACTGCGCTACTGTAATTTGATGACCTGTCTTATGCATATGGCATATTTCATTCATAAACTCTATTAGCTCTGCACTAGATACTGATCCTGATGTATCAACACCAACAAGTATATGATTCTTAAACTTAATCTTAAGTCCTGGATTTGCTACATAACGTTTGTTATACTTTCTTCTAAGTTTCTTTGTATAAGAAATAGAAGAGTTTCCTACAAATCTTCTTAAGTAAGCTTTCCAATCAAATTTAGCTGGTTCTATATGACGTAATCTACCAATCAACTCAGCCAGCTCACCAGGCAAACTACCTTGTCTTTTTTCTGTCTGTTCAGCAACTTCCTTTAACTGATGTTCAACTTGCTTTTGAACTAGTTTTTTATCAGCTTCACTTAAGTCATCAAATTCTTCCCAAGTTCCGTGATCATCATAAGGACTGTCCCCTGTTTCATCATTTAACATTGAGTCAAGAGATTGACATGTACCGTCATCTTTTGCTTGTGATAGTAAATCATAATAAACTTTAGTACCCGCCCGTGCTGGTAAAGTTAACTCTGGAAATGTATCCATTGTTATTCCACCTGTAGGTAAGTACTTTGTTTCTATATATTGATTTATTTCTAAGTCAGCGGCTATGTTAAACAATTTTTTATCATTATAAATATCACGCATAATTAAATGCCCAAAACTTATATGTAATATTTCATGTTTAACTAATCCTACTCTATGATCTTCTGATAAAGAATCAAGAAAGTCAGGGTTAACGCTTAACTGTACACCAATACCATGCTTGCTAACGCCAGCCGTTGGTATGTCTTTTCTAATGGCTTTATTAAGGCCAACTAAAAAGAGCCCGTAAAAGGGCTCTTGTAGTATTAATGTTTTACTTGCTTTAGCAAGTTGATCTCCTGTTTTTACCATTTAATAGTTGTTTCAACAGTGTCAACAAAATCAAAGCTTAATGCTTTAATAATAGTAGACTCTGTTTCTGATTTAAATACTAATTCAAATAGATTTTTTACATCTTGATTATCACTATAATTTTCTTTGATAAGTTTATGTAATGTTGACCAAGATAAATCAAGAACAATATCTTGACCACCCCATCTTCTATCAACAGTTTCATACAAACTTTTAAAAGGTTCATTATCAAACAAAAATTTAAGAGGCTTTAATACTTCTTCTCTGTGATCTAATTTAGAACTTTTTAAAACAAAGATTTTATATATATCATCTATGTCTAAGTTTTTTAAATTTTCAATTACAATTTCTCTATCATCTTTTGAACTGCGTAACATTTTTACTAGCTCGTGATATTCTGATATGCTTAATACATTCATATTAATCTTCTATTTTAAGTGTTTTTCTCATCCAGTCTGGTTTCTTTTCCCGGTTCATATGGGTTAACCATTCTTTAGCTGAAGGTATGTAATTATTACAATCTTCTTTTACATGTTGTTCTGCAACATATCTTGTATATACTGTTTTACCATCTGTATTAGTAAAACTATTTCCAAATAACTTTTCTGCTTCAAAAATTCCTTCTGAATGATGACGGAACATTCTATGAATACTATGTCCAACCCAAGATTTAGTTTCATCTAACCAATCATGTATTGCAATATAATCTTCAGGTTTGCCACCCCATTTTCTTACTGAACTTTTTGCGTGTAAATTAGGATGTGCCATTATATAAATAAGCTACAGTCACCCCAATCATAATCTTCTGTTGTTCTTTGACTATATTCTATGTCATACTTACCAGTTTCAGCGTATATAGTAATATTACCATAACCACCTTCATTATTAACCCAATCACCTACCGGATCAACTTTTTCTCTAATAAGTTCCCATGCTAAGTCTACAAAAGTATCTGTATCAACTTCTTTAGGTGAAACGGTACCTCCATAAAATGTGTAAAATTCTACATCATCAATATCACCAGAGTCTCCACTACCTGAAAAATTAATTTTTATTTCCTGTATTCCTTGGTCTTTTGCTTTCAGAAGATTTAGAATTGTCTTTATTTTTTGTTCCGCTTTTTTGTCCTTTGAGTCCATCTTTTTTTAATTCATTTTCTTTTAATATTTCTATCCATACTCCAGGGTTTTCTTTGTCATATATGTATTGTTCAAATGCTGGAATCATAAATTCAGCATTATCATCTTCAATCCACCCTGCTTTAACCATATCATCTTGCACCGTTTGTGCAGGATTTAAATAGTCAAACTTATGACGGCTCCCTCTGTGAAATGTAAAACCAATTTTTACTGGAAATTCATATTTTGCTAATACTTTTTTAAAAGGTGTGGCAAAATCCTCATAGTAAGATTTTGTATCTTTTCTATAAGTCATAGTAGCTTTACTAGCTATAAAGTACTTTCCTGTCCATCTACGTCCATTTTTTGAACTTGGAACATTACCTGGTATAAACCATTTCATATATTATTTTTTTAAGGTTTGTATAAGCAAAGGCTTTAACTCTGCATTTACTTTCTCAACTCCATATTTTTTTACAGCATCTGATATGTCTTTGCATATAGAAAGAGCACAACCATTAATATTGTATGTTTTAGCATACTTATCAATAGCATTCTTTCCTGCGTCATCATTATCAAATAATGTAATTACCTTTTTGTATTTATTTTTTAAATTATTAATTACATAAGGTTTAATCATACTGTTCTCACTAGATGGTGCTATTACTTCTAATTTATAATTAAAAGATTTTAAACACATTGCATCTTTTAGAGATGAACATATAACTAAATATGGTTGAGTGTAGGTCAATTGATCAAAAGCTTGCATATAATCTAATACATTATAGAATTTATGCTTACTACTAAGAGGTTGGTATATTTTAATTAGACTTCCGTCATTTGTAAAATAACCATATGTTGTAGGTTTTTGAAAAGTCATTTTTTCTAAACCATCTTGTTTCTCTTTGATCATGGTATAATAATCCAAAGCTTTGACATTATATTCTTTTAGTAAGGATGATCCTATATTAAAAGAAAGCCAAAAATCTGCATCAGTTTGATTCCAATTTCTTGTCTGGATATAATCCATTTTCCATTTAACTTCAGGTGTAAGTGTAACAAACTTTACCTTACCATTTCTCATTGCTTCATTGTAGTCATCTACAATTTTAATACTTGCATTTGAGAAAGTCATGTTAAATAAATGCATAACCAAATCTATCTTACTTCCATTAGTTCCAGTAGAAAAGTCTTTAAACTTATACTGCATAACAGATGTGTCTACATAAATACAGAAACTTGGCGTTTTATCATTAGAGTTAAAAATTGAATTAATTTTAACATCCTGGCCTGTTAACTGTTCTTGTAGATTTAAATAGTGTTGGAATATCCAATAACTTGGAATATCTTCTATTTTACTAACTAAATTTTTGGTGCTAATCATATAATAAATAGGGAGACCCGTAGGCCTCCCATTTTATATTAATTATAAGTCAAAGTCTCCACCTACTGGACCAGATACTGGTTCAAAGTGTTAACTGCTTGAGCTTGTGGTTTATTTTTCAATGCAATAACATGTTCAGAAGCATTAAAAGTAATTAACTTACTATTTTCAACTTCTTGACTTTCCATTGGCACTGCTTGAGCAGTAAATCTTGGTAAAAACATATCAAGGTTTGTGTAACCTTCTTTGTTTTCCCATTCTCTACCACCAATACAGAAATTGTAAAATTTACCATCACATATAATAGTGCTAGCTTTGTTTACAAAATCTTCAATAGTGTTTGCTTGGATAGCATCTACTTCTGAACGTTTTCCAACAACTTCAGCAAGATTGATTAAAGCTTTTAACAAACCTTCATCTCTTTTTACTTCTCTACCGCTTGGAAGAGTTGCATTGTTGAATGCATAACGTTGAAATTTAACTCTACCTACTTGACCATTGTAACGTGGTCCTGATGGATTATTAACATCCACTAAAAAACCTTCAAAGTCTGCTCCCATTGGGCCAGACTCTACGTTTAATACCATATCATATGCCGTTTGGTCATATGGTGGTGCATTTAATGTAATAGAATTGATTTTAAGTAATTGATTTCCTGAATCAATAACTGGTTTAACTTTGCCGCTTCCGGCTGACATTCCGCTTGTGCTTAACATACTCTCTGATTTTAAATTTTAATTATTAATGATTGTTGATTGTTGCTTTAATTTATTCATATGCTAATATAGCATCTCTAACATATGCTAGGTCATTAGGGATAAAGCTATCCTCAAACATACCCATTGGTGATTTACAAGTATTCTCTCCATTGTTTTGAGTTTCAAAACCATAAGATAGCGTACCATCATCTTCTTTACGGACCTTACCAAATAAAACAATTGAAAATAAACCTTCTAATGTAAGGGCATTATCTATCATTTTACCTACGGTCTTTGCTTTAACTTTACGGTTACCATTCACATCAGTTGATTCCTCCGCATGAGTTAAGAAAAAGATAGTTAAATCTTCTCTTAAATCTTTAGGTAGTTTTGCAACCTGAGCAAGATTTGCTGCTATTTGAGTAAATTTATCATAGCCTTTTTCATTGGCTTTATCAAAATACTCAAAGCTTGACATATATTGCCAGTCATCAACAACTAAAACTTTGACATGTGGCATTTTTTCACTTATGTGTTGCATGGCTTTATATACACCAGGCCCACTTGATACGTTAACTAGATTTCCATTTGGATTGGATTTATCTAAAACTGTATAATTACTTTTCCACCCTCTAAAAGGTAATGGTTTGTTTGCAATATTAATAATTGCTGTCTCTTTAGGATCTAATGTTCTAATAGACGTTGATTTACCTGAGCCAGACTCAGCTATAACTAACACACTGTTTGCCATACTTATTTATTTAATTTTGGTTTCTATTTTCTCTATACTTTTAGCTATCCTTTGCAACACTTCTACTAAACCTCTAAAAGAATAAGTTTCATCTGGATTTGGAAGATCTGAAATTTCTTCAAGTGTAAAAATATCATTTTTATTTTGATTTGCTGTAACATCACTAACTACTTTTAGTTCTGATGCAGGAATAATATGTCTTTGAAATCCGCTATTAGACTCAATCATTTCATATTCACTTTTCCAATGTGGATTATATTTATGTAAATACAATGTTCTTTTTGGATCTTCTGAATCATAATCTATACTTACAAATTCTGTATAAATATCTTTATTTCTTTCAAGCTCACTTGGAAAGAAACTTACATGTAGTTCATCCTTACCAGAGGGCCTGTAAGCCATCTTAGGAATATATGCTGCGCTAATTATACCTTCTGTTTGAAAGTAGTCTTCATGCAGCTCTCTCAATACTGCAACTTTTTTTTTGCGTTCTTCTGGAGTCATTTTTAAAGTTTTAAATTCTAATATTTTTGTTGTTATCATCTACGTTCTTCTTGTGAAGGAGTATCCATTTCTGCAATTTCCATTTTTTCAAACATTGCTTTAAAGAAACTCATTCTGGTGTCACCATTACGCGCTTTAAGAAAGTGTAATACTAAAGTTCTATCATCTTCTATGATATATCTATCTGGGCCATAAAGCCTAATCTTTTGCTTTGCCGGTCTGTTAATACCTATTAAAGTATCAGCATGTTGTAACATAGCATCAGAACCAAATATATCTGATTCAAGAATAAAGTTTCCATACTTACCTTGTTGTGCACGTTCTGGATTATCAATGTTTCTATTTAATTGTGATAATGCAATAAACATAACCGGGTAATCACGTTTTGTTTGTGTAAAAAACTCACCCAACTCAAACAACATATCTAAACTGTTATTTTGATAAGGAGCTCTCTTTACAAGCATAGTGTGATCTAAAGTAATTATAGTTTTTTTCCCTTTATGCAAATTCATATACATATCAATTTGATCACGCATTTGATTTACAGTCATTGGTGTAGATATAATATCTACTGGGTATTTAACTCTTTCTTTAGCATACTCATGACATGTATTAAGGACATCTTGTGTAAGTTGATGGCCTGCACTACATAATTCTTTATATGTTTTACCGGTGTGTGATGAAAATTGTCTTAATGCTGAGGTTCTACCCACCATCTCAAACTGAAATTCTAATACTCTAAAATCATCATTAGGATTTAATGTAAATGATTCCCTAATTATCTGATCTTTAATAAGAGTCTTACCTGAACCAGGTCTACCACCAATAACTGTTAGAGTGTTCCATTCTAAACCATCAGTAGTAGCATCATTAAATTTTGGCCACGGTGTATATATAGATTTCTCTTCTCCATTTGATCTCCTAAGCATATACTTAAGAGCTTCATTAAATGAAGCATATTGTCCTGCCCATGCTTCTGTTGGTTTACTCATTTTCTATTGTGTATATAATACTTTCTATATTATCAATGCTGTCATTACATGACTGTTTATCTGGAACCCATGTTCCATCTCTTAGCATTTGAAAATCTTCAAGTACAAGGTTTAACTTATTTAATACTTCTGTTATTTTATTTGGTGCCATGTTATACTACTTTTTCTTTAAATGTGTGTATTTCTGTTTGAACTCCATCTTTAATCATGTCACAGTAATCTGATAAAGCTGAGGTTTTTACTCTGTGCTTATCTTGCTTACAAATAAAGTATTGACTTGTTGACATATATAAATAGTCTGTTGCTCTATATTCATTAACATACATTTTAGTAGCTTTCATAACTAATTGCCAATCATACTCATAAGTTTCAAAAAACCACCTAAATGATTCAGCCAAAGCTTTTACATTTTGTCTTGCTGGTTTACCATGTGGTAATTTACCTGCAGGAAATACTGTTCTATAAGCTTCAATATGTGTTAAAAACTCTTTCCCCATTAATTGGATGTTAGTTTTCTTCTTGGCTTTTATAAAGTAATTATCATACTTTGTAATAAAGGTTTTACCTTTAGTTGTTATTATATATGGATTATCTAACTCTTTAGTTATAAATCCTTCTTCAAGTAATGCTTGTAAATCTTCTGGTAGGTTAGGTAATTTAACCTGAGTCTTTTCTTTAAGACTATATAGAAGTAGGCACTGATTGGGTGTTAAGCGTTCCGCTATGATTTTTTGGAGTAGTTCCCACATATTTTTGTATTATTTTTGTAACTTTTTGCATTGCTTTCACATAATCTTTATCTTTTATGTGAAGCATGTCTTCAACACTATTTTTACCATGTATAACACTAGAATGATCTCTATTAACATGTTTTCCAACATGATCACATGTATATTTAGCATGATAACCTAAATAACAATAGATTTTTCTAAACATTACAATTTCTCTTTTACGTAAAAGAACGCTGAGGTTTGTGTAGTTTATATAATCAGGATACATTTCATGCATTACTTGAACACAAGCTTTTTCTATTTGAGAAACTGTGGGTCTCATATAACCAGAACTTCTTAATTTCTCATATATATAAACATCTACACCATATTTATCAAGTAGTGTTTTTTTAAATTGAGCTATTTCTAAGTCTAGGTTAATTAGTTGATTGTTAAGCATTTGGTTTATTTTACTGTTTACAAATTTATGAAATTGCTACCATTTTATCAAGCTTTTTCCTTGATTTTTTAGATGCAAATTAATTTTATTAAACACATTTTCACCGTCCCACTTTTTGTTTTTATACAAAGCAGATGACGGGTGTTTAAGCTTGATTGATGTATGATTAGATAGGTAAACTTCCCATTCAAAGGTTTTTTTACCAAACATAACAACATAGTAATTACATTTATCTTTATTTAATTCATATAACAAATATGTTATAAATGAATGCCATATCATGTAATGAGATCCAACTCTATTAATTTCAGTTGTAATAGTTGAATTTAGTAATAATACACCTTGGTTTGCCCACACTGTTAAATCAGTGATTCTTCTTTCTATAATGTTATTGTCTTCTTGATAATCTAAAATGTAATTAAGTATATAGTCAGGTACTCTTGTTTTTCCTGAACTAAATGCTAAACCATCAGCCTCACCTATTTGAGGTGATGGACCTTGATTAATCATTATTACTTTTAAATCTTCTTTTTTACATTCTATAAAAGGTTTAAACCAATCTAATATGCCTGGTGTAAATCTTCTGTTGCTATTTACTTCATCTAACAATTTAGTTAAAATGTGTTCAAAGCCAATAGAATCAATAAATGGATACAACAATTTTTCCCAACCTGAATTTTCTAACTGTTCTTTTATTACTTTTTTCTTTTCTAATATATTTATTGTTTTTTTTTCCATAAATGATTACATTTGTTAAAAATATTTATTATGTCTGATTACAAATTAGCACCACAATATGATACCAGTAAGAATATTACAGGTATTGAAGTACATACAAATTATATAGCAGGTTTAGATTTAATACTACTAAATTACTTTACTAGTGTAGTTCCTGACCCATCAACTTTAAAAGATACATTTGCAAAATTTGAAAAGATTGTTGTAAATCAAGATAAAAGTATAATCTTAGAAGACTATGAGCAACAAATCTATACTTTGTTTTCATTGCAACAACTTTTTAAAGCTAAAGCAAAAGAACAAAATCTTATTATAGATGATGGCCGTATGATAACTGAACAAGAAATGACTGATTCACTTAAGAGTACTAATTTAGATAAGGATGCAATAGATATTCTTTTAAAATTAACTAAAGAACCAAAGAAATCATCTTAAGTTCATATTGCTAAAATCTCCAGCTTCAATACAAGCTTGTATAGCAAGATTTAGCTCTTCTTTATCACATTTAGCAAAAGACTTGCAGTATTCTGTATTATTTTTCATAAAACAGAGTCCTGCTTTTCTTTTTATCTGAAGTTTCATTTCTTCAAAAGTATAACCTATTTCATTTGCAAGTTCTCTACACATAGCGTGTATTCTTGCAAGTTGAGCATTGGTACCTTTTCCGTCATTAACACTAATGAATATTTCTACATTAGCTCCTTCAGTTGTATTAGCTAAAAAATTAAGCAATCTTTTCTTATCTGCATTTAAAGGGTAATCAATTTGACCACCCTTTATTATAGCATTTAATGATATATTGTTTTTCATCTGTAGTTTTTTTCTAGTATTTCTTCTTCTAAAGATTCTAAATCATAATCCCATATTGGTAATATATCAACTCTAAGCTCTTTGTTATTTTTATCTTTTAAGATAGTGAATACTGCTAATATTTCTACACTTGGTGGATAACCTGGTGTTCCTGGATCACCGTTTGATTCTGTCCAAACTGTTGGTTCTCCTTCATCATAAAGATATTCTACTTCTACTTCTAATCCGTCTATTGTATCTATATGTTCCATATTATTTAAATCTTAAAGCGTTATCAACTTCAATATAACTTTGACCACATGCATCACAATTAATTGCTAAATTTTCATTTTGCATTAAAGTTTGTCTATTACAATTAGGACAAGGTGTATCTTTATGTACCCACTGTGTAGCGGCATCTTCATTTAAAGTTCTTTGATAATTTTCATAAGAACCATACTCTTTCTGGATCATGTCCATAAGAACTTCTTTCATTTTTCCCATGATTATTGTTTTAAAGGATTATAATGTTTAATTTTTGTTTGATCAAAACCTTTTAATGATGTCTCAACCCATCTTTCATCTTGTGTACCTTTGTACATTAGAATGTGACATATTGCTGTATCATTAGGATTTAATCTTAACAGTCTACCAATTCTTTGTGCAGTCTTTCTTTCATTACCATACGCATGCATAATAACTCCTTGTTTAAGATTAGGTATTGATATACCCTCACTTAATTGAGCTACACAAGATAGTTTATCTATTCTTCCATCTGAAAATAACTCAAGGTTATAATCAGATTGTGGATTATTAGAATGATAACTATGCTTACAAATTCTATCTGCTTGATCTTGTGTATTAGCAAATACAATAGCTTTACTTGAAAGATTACTAAGCAGTGCTTTAGTATATACTTCTTTAGTAGTATAGTCCATCAAAGCTCTCATACGCATAATAGAAGCAAATTGCTTTTGTTTAGGTGTATTAGCCTCAGCTACTCTTTGAGTTACGTAGTTATAATCTTTTAATTCAGTTGTATGCCAAAAACCACCCTTCTTGTTCTTCTTTTTATAATTTGGAACTTGAGATAAAGTTAATTCATGTACTACAATTGAATAGTTATTTAAGATTTTACCTTCAGTTGCTTCATCAACAGAGAATTCATATTTAATAGGGCAATATTTTGCAACCATTCTATACTTTTCTGTTCCTGATCTTACTGGTGGTGTACCTGTTAAACCCAGTATTTTTCCTGTAAATTTTGACAAGAAAAGTTCATGTTTGTCTAACAAGCTATGGCATTCATCTAAATAGACAACATCATAATCATTAGGTTCATGTTTCTTTAATGATAAATATGTAGTAAACGTTATGTGTTTAACTAAGGATTCTATTCCCATTTTACCTAATTCATCAATCCAAGACTGTGCTACTGCATTTTTTGGTATTACTACCAAGGCTTTTATAAAAGGATTATAGTTTCTTTGTAAGTGTTGTATAGCAATTCTTGTTTTACCTACACCCATTGATACGCCTAATCCACATCTTTTATGTTGCACAGCTATAGCTAATGCATCTTTTTGTACTACTTCTCTGTATGTCATTTTAAAATCTTAAAAGGCTTAATCTTCTTTGGTATTTTTTTATAAGCTTTGCGTTGTTATTTAAATGAACTTCTGTTTTCTTAGTCCACTTACCAGTTTTCTGTGCATCAAGTACAGTATTGATAGTGTCCCACTGTAATTTAGTTACATAATCAGATATAGCAGCTTTATGTTTTTGTTTTTTATAAATACGTATCATATATAAGATATAATGTTACTAATATTAATACAAAATATGAATACAATATAACTTTCATTGCTGTTTTATATTGTCTTTCAGTTTTACCTTGACCTAAACCTTTTGATTCATAGTATTCTTTACGGCTTTTAATAAATTTTTCTTTCATCTTGCTTTTTTTATGATTAATGTCTTGATTCAGAAAATCCTAATTCTTTTGCTTCATGAGGATGTTCTTCTATCCATGTGTGACACTGTCTACATACAGATAACCAAGTACTTACTTTAAGGTGATATTTACCACGTCCTTTTTTGTGATGAACATCAGTTGATGGCCCATTACATACAGGAAGTGCTGCTTCACACATTGGTTTCTGTTCCATAAATTTCTTGCGTAATTTACTATACGCTAAATCTGTGGTTTGCATTCTCTTTGATTTTGGATTCAAAGGTTTTCTAGCTTTCAATGGTTTTTTAGTTTCCATTGATCTATACCAGCAACTTTTGCAATACCGGCTGCCTTTATCATTTTTCCAAATGAACTGCTCAGTATTGCAATTGTTACATATTTTCTTTTTTGTCTTCATTATTTCAAAGATAAAAAGTTTCTAGGTAATAAGCCTTTATTCATATAGAATAGTATCAAGTCTTCATACTTAATTCCTAAATCTTTTAAAGACATAGTATTAATGTATTCATGGTCTATCTCATCCACAGGGATTGAGTTTAAGTATTCACCAGCTCCAGTCTTAGTAAAATTACCAAGGATTTTTGCTGCATACTTATTGCAAATTACTTGTTTCCAAGCATTAACTTCACGTTGACCACGTTGCCAAACTTTTTTTACACGTCTTTTCTTATCCCAGTGTAAATTGGATTGTTCTTCAGGTTTATAAATGTTTAAACCGTGTAACACTCTCTTAAATAAGAAATGTTGTTGAGGATTTAACTTTGTATAAACAAGTTTCTGAGCAATAATCTCAGGTTGTAACTGATATTCAGACAATAAGCCTAAATACATATAGCGGGACTCTCTTGCTTGCAGAATAGCTATATTATTCTGAAGCTCTAAGGTTTGTTTTTGTTCTTGTGTTAGCATGTGTGAAAGGATGTAAAATGGTTAGTAAATAAAAAAGCCCCAGTATTTCTACTGAGGCTCTTTAATAATTAATGAGTTAAAGTTTATAACTCAAATGTAGATTCTTCTAAGACTTCTACTTCTTCTTGTTCATTGACAACTACTTCAGTGTCATTAGCTTCTTCAATAGCATCTTCAAGATCTACTTGATTATCAGTAGTCTTGTCTTCTATATCAAATGCTTGTTCTGGTGTTACTACTGCTACTGGCTTAGATTTGTTTATCTTAAGCATTTTAGCATCAACAGGTGCATTATTAGCTGAACGTATTGCATCACCATTAGTATGGTCAAGTAATATGTTTTCAGCTGTTACATCTTCAGTAAAGAATGTTTTCCTATAAATAGGTTCACCATGTACACAACAAATAATACCAGTGTTACCTGCTATTTTATAATCTCTATCAGAGTTTTCTGTACTAAATGGTGTAAGCTGTTCTTTAACAATAATTTTACCAGATAATTCAGTTTTGTTTTGAACATCCATGCTACGTAAGCTTTCTAACTCACCGTGTAACAGTGTACTAAGTGGTATTTTCTTAACAAAACCATTTGTTACTTTATGGCTGTCTTGTGATAGTCTTACATATCCAAACTCAGGATTATTAGACATACAGATTACGTTCCCTAACTCATCAGGGACAATTTGAACTTTGTTTTGCATTTTTCTTTGGTTTTAAAAAATTAGATTTATATGATATTATGTGTCATCTCTGTGAAAGTAATCATCATCTAGCTTTTCTTGTACATCAACATCAAATAAATCATGGGAGAATTCTTCATCTTCTAGAAGAGTTTCAACCATAGTGATTTCTTTGTCATCTGTTGTTTTACAAAATAAGTTATAGAAAGGATTACCACACTCATGACTGTATGCAGTACTTAAACCATTAAGGTCTTTAAGTTCTGTATCATTTAGATCTAGGAATTGCTCCACTGATAGTTCTATTATACGTCCATTTGGTAATTGGTAAATCATTTTTTGTACATAGTATATATGTAAAAGTAATAATTTAAAACGTATTGATACAGTAATTATAACCTATATAAGGTTAAGTACTCTAAATAAACAGCATATATATAGCTATGTATTTTATTTTAATTTTAGAACTCTACCTGTTCTGGCAATATAACCTTTGGATTTCAGTTCCTTTATCAGTTTATCCGTGTATCTGGTAGAGATATTTAAATAATCTGACAGGGTTGATATGGAAGGGAAGCACTCTCTTTGCTTATTTGCATAAGTACATAATAAACTATATAATGCTTTAGCACCCAGGCTTAACTCAGGATCTTCAATAACTTCCTTAGAAACTATTCCAAACCTGTAGTTCTTGGACATAATTTTTAAGTATTATTCTGATAGCTTCTCTGTTATTTTCTACTTGGCTTAGATTGCTATCTCTCATCTTATACTTTTTTTCCATATAAGGTCCAAAGTTAACTACTTGTCTGTGTAGTAATTTCTTCAAGGTTTTCCAGTCCTTGATTTCTTTTCTTAGGAGTTCTTTTGAGATCTTTGCCATGAGTTAAACTTTTAAAATATGATATTTGAGATTTATTAATTATATTTAAACTTGAAGTATTTATAGTCTCATCATAATGTTTCATCTTACCATCTGTGTCATGGTAAAATAATATGGTTTTAACTCTACCATAAAAAGGATCATAATCATTACCCCAACCTTCATCATTAACTATTTTACCGTAGACTTCATAGTCATCAGTACATAAGCCTAGATCTTTTAAAGTATCATAGTTAAATTTATCACCTTGATGATACTTTGGTGCTATTGTGGTAAAGTAATCTCCTTGTTTGGTTATTATACTTCCTTTGTTATGCAGTAAATGTAATAAATATTCCATTCTTGAAGACCCATTACAGGCTTTCATTACTGCTTTAACAAATAAGCTTTTATCTATAGACTTGTTATCTAATGCAGATACAAGTAAGTTGTATACGGTTTGTTCTGATATTGTTGTAGACATAATTTCTTTTATAAAAGAATGCAACCTTACCCAGGAATTCCCAGGTAAGATCCATTCACCACTTAAACATACATCACCATGTTTAACATTTATGATCCCACAGTAGTAAGATCATTATATAAGATATAGAAGTACTGGTATTGTTAGTACGATCTATAGTGCGTGTTTGTTTTTAAGTCTGATAGTTATTATCTCTTTTTCCATATGATTTCAATCATAAGAAAAGGTATTATGATAGCTGCTCTATCATACTGCCAAGCTATTCCAAGCCCAATGAATTCAGCGTAGCCAAATTTGATTTTTAAATTTTTCATAAAGTGTATATTAAGATATTAATTGGTTAAGAATAAGATGTGACGTAAGCCATGTATGATTCATCATCATTATTATGATCACCAACTACAATGTATTCTTCTATTGCAGCTACTTCACGTAACGATATGTTCTCTAATAGGCCTTCATTTAACTCTTCTAAAGTTAAGCCTTCTAATTTTTCATTCTTAACACGTTGTATATCTCCATCACTGTTACGTATGATAGTATTGTGTGTGTCTTGAAAGTGTGTAAGCACAATGTTTCCATTGAGCATAGCAAATCTGCTTGGTTCTTTAATGTGTATTCTCATGATTGATAAGATTAAGTGGTTGATAAATGTAAAAGGGATAGTCTATCTATCCCAATCTGTAAGTTTGTGTTTCTTGTTGGTTGTCTCCAAATGAGTAAGTACGGTATTTTCTCATCTTTTTACATCCACGTTTGGATGATCCGCATGATTGTAGTACTGGTGTAACCAGAAACAATGCAAGTAATAAGTAAAGTGATTTAGTTTTCATAGTTCTTATGATTAAATGGTTAGTGATTATTTTTTTTTTCTTTTGCTGTTAGCATTGACGGTATATACATTGTGAATACGCCTAATACGAAGAACATAATAGAGATTTGCCAGTTACCTTCTCCTGATGAGTGGTGTGCAACTCTAAATAGATTGAATGCTACAAAATAAGCAGCAATGTGTACGCTAATTCTAGTAAATTTATCCATGATATGATTTTGTTAAGTGGTTTGTAAAAAAAGCCAGTCTATTTTATCCAACTTCAACTGGCACGGTTGTCCTATGAGAATTACATTATTGCTTTACATAGTTAGGAATAAGTCATTTGATTATCAGGTGAGACCAACACCTACCAACATACTCATTGGTTGATTAGACACTATAGGTAATTAACCTACTTCACTTCATGTGTGTCACACTAGTTTAGAATTACCTAAACACGTATTTTTAGTCTATAGCAATCATTCAGGTTTTAACGCATAACCTTATTTCCCTGATTCTTTACTCACTCAACCAATTGTTATGGTATCTACCCTTGTTTTACAAGTGAGGTTATCTTTGCTTTTAGACTTTAATAGAAAACTAGTCAAGGCCACGATGATGAGTCTATTGTATGCAGTTTACATACACATGGGCTTATGAATAGTCTAACTATTCCACCTTCAACTTAACATTGTTTATCTGCAGGTAGCCACTACTGCTTTTATTGACTAGTTATTTATAATATTGTTAAAAAAATGTAGAGCTTGGTTACCTCTACTTGACCGTTTCCCCGGTTGACGATTCTAGTTTATGTTAAACTAGCAAATCAACATATGGTTCAGGGTTGTCAAACCTACAACAGACCTATAGTCCTAACATATGCAGAGCCAAGCTGACAAGCTATCCTCTTAAGTGTATCTACGTGACACTCTAACACGCCCGCTAGCCTCACGGGTGTTCTCTTTAAATACGATTGTAGTAATCATTTCCTACGATACCAGCAGGTATCCAAGCAAATATAACTGAGAAGCCTATTGTTGCACCATGGCCAAAGCATTCTTTGAATGTCCAAGTATCTTGTAGATACCATACGAGTGTGTTAAATATTACTACTGTGATTATGAATACGGTTATGCTTAATAGCATAGTTTTAGTCTTTACCATTACGATTTAGTTTTAAATGATTAATTATTTTGAATAGGTCTATTTCAACACCATCTCTTACCCAATTAAAATCAAATGATAACCCAACAGGTGGTTTATATGTTTTAAATGGTGTGGTTCTTATACTACCTCCAATAGATAATACAAACTTATCTATCTCTGCATCTTTTATAAATATTGTACTTGTTATTTCTTTTGACATAATAGGATAGTACAATGCTCTTCAGCTTTAGGTGATGTTATTATATAATATACTTTTGTAGGGTATCCCAACCTGTCTGCCTTTACACCACGATGGGTTCCAGGTATACTGTTAATTCACAAAAGTATATAACTGATTAACTATTTGATACATGTATCTGACGTTAACCATTAAGAGTTATAGATATAAGTGTAGCATCCCTGCTGACATGGCATTTACAAGCTGTCATCTAGTGACAGTAGGATGACTAACGTCTTAGCCTTTATTTTGTCTTGCTACACTTATTCTATTAGTTGAGTTTAGATTACTGTAAGTTCTCTCTTACGCCAGCAGCTCACTGGATTAGACCAACCATGTTTATACAGGTATATATCTATGTGCCTGTTGTAATATTCCGGGTAATATAATACTATTCATATAAGAAGAGATACATAAGATACTATAGAGAGAGATAACAACTACTATGTAATAGTTTGCTCTGCCTAAGTGATCTTTATAGCTATATCTATATATATGGATAAGATAATTAATATCATTGCTTAAAGTGTGCTTATATGGGTTATATGATGTCACCTTTAGTGTGCAACGTGTGTTTTAAATAAAATAACACAGAGATTTATTAGATCTCCGTGTTATGTTAGCATCATGTGCTAGTGAGCCCAAAACATGTTGGGTATTACCTCACCATCCTTGTTTTTCACAGGCTTATCTGTGATTTCAAGTGGCAGTTCATCACCTATTGCTAGGTTCATCTGCGCGGCAGTGTCTGCTGATATAGCAGTAAAGCCAAATGATACATCTTGATTCTGAACTCTTACTTCAGTTTCAACTCCACCAATATTTTTGATTTCCGTTGTTTTGTTCAACGGTGCAGTAGTGGTTACTATTCCTTTACCAGTCTGCGTAAGTTTGTAAAAATACGTCATAATTTTATGCAAGTTTAAATGATTAATTGATTGCAACATTTAGCTGGGGAGAGGGATCAATGGGGGGGAGAGGGATCTTATTCCAGGGCTAAAAGATAGCTAATGTCTGCGGCATGGGAACATCACCAATGCCTTTAATTTTAAAAGATAAGTAATGGCTGCAGCATGAGGGACAACAAGGATGGGAGCTTTCACCTTCCCATTGTTGTTGTTGTTATTGCACCAAGCTTTGACACTTGGTGCTTTAACATTGGGACTCTTAGTGAGCCCAGTACAGATTTGGGATTTCTTCACCCTCTCTGTTTTTGACAGCTTTGTCTGTCAGTTCCAGTGGCAACTCATCACCAACCTTCAGGTCCATTTGAGCCACAACGTCTGGGCTTATAGCAGTAAATCCAAACTTGAGACCTTCTATTTGATCACGTTGTTGTAGGACTTCCATTTCCACACCACCAATAACCTTGGTGATCTTCTTGGTAGCACTACCAGTTAGAGGTTGCTCAGTTGTAACGATTCCTTTGTTTGAGTTTGTAAATTTGTAAAAGTACATAATGATATAATTTAAGTGTTGGTACCGCAGAAGCGGGGGTACCATAACCGCAAAATTTTGCTGGGGAGTTGAATAGTACCACCTCTCACCAATGCCATACATAAAACTTTCTGAGGACCGGGGGCAACATTTGCTTGTAATAGAAGGGGGGATCTTATATTTGTATTTTGTTTAAAAAAAATTTAATTTTGACATTAAAAATTAGTATATTATATATATAAGAATCAATTAAAAAAACTGTAACTATGGGTGATTATGATGACTTTTCAGAGATGGATGACTCAATGTTTGAAGGCTTAACTGAGACAGAGCAAATAGAAGTAGAAGATATGCTTATGCATAAAGCGTTTAATAATTCTTATAGAATGGTAACAAAAGAAACCACATTCACAGAGATTCTAGATGCAGAACCTGATGGGATGACTGCTGTAGCACATGACGTAGATAATGGTCACACTACAGAAGATCTTGAAAACATGATAGCTTTTTTTGAAGAGTTTGAAGAGTATGAGAAGTGTGGTGTTCTTTTAAAATTATTAAATACAAAAGAATAATGGCAACACCAAGGAAAGGAAAAGCAAAAGTTAAGATAACCAAGTCTGGTAAAAAAGTTAGTTACGGTCAAGCAGGTAAAGCTAAAGGTGGTGGACCTAGAGTAAAACCCGGTACGTCTAAGGGTGACAGTTATTGTGCTAGAAGTTTAGGTATTAAGAAAAGAGTGTCTAAGAAAAAAGCTAATGATCCTAACACACCAAACAACTTATCACGTAAGCGTTGGAAATGTTCAGGAGCTAAATCAAGAAAGTAATGGCAAAAGCAAAGAAGAAAGGACTTAGCTGTTGGAAAGGATACAAAGCTGTAGGTAAAAAGAAATCACCAAGTGGTAAAAAAACTAGTTCTGGTAGAACTAAAATGGTAAACAAGTGCGTAAAAAAATAAGCGTAATCTAAATTACGTTCACACCGGATTTAAAATCTAATTATAAATAAGTCCCTTAAACTTTTTTTATTTAAACTTTTTTTCTATATTTGTTGGTATAAATATAAAACCAACAATTATGTCAACAGAAAAACAAGCACCAGAACTTAGCAAAGAAGAACTTGCTGAAAGAAGAGTTGAGATTACCACATTCTACAAAGAAAACATCAAACACCTTAAAGTACAGAAGGAGTATGAAGAACTTTTAAGAGACGTAGAAAAAGCAAGAGTAGAAAGACTACAAGCTCAAATGTTCTTAGCACAAGCTTATGCTGCTCAAGAAGAAGGTGGTGAAAAACCTGAAGCTGCAGAAGAGTTTGAAAAAGAAATGGCTAAGACACGCACGCTTAAAAAGTCTTAACTATGGATTTACTAAAGCTGGGATCTAAAGGTCCTGAAGTAGTTAAGCTACAACAAATGCTTAGACTCAAAGCAGATGGCGTCTTTGGTGAAGTTACTTTAAAAAGAGTGATTCAATATCAATTAAGTAATGACTTAAAACCTGATGGTATGGTGGGAGCTGTAACCATGCAGATGTTATTTGTTAGACCTTATGGCTATGAAGCCATTGATGAAGACACTGATCAGCAGGAACAATTCTTTGAAACTGCTTACAATCAAAAAATACATAAACACTATTTACCTAAAGGTCAGTATCTAGAAGGACCAATACACAATGAGTATATCTTTCTACATCATACTGCAGGTTGGAACAGTCCATACAAAACTGTAGACCATTGGGGTAGAGATAGTAGAGGACGTGTAGCAACTGAATTTGTATTAGGTGGTCAAAAGATTACTAATAATAATGCAGATCATGATGGTGTAATGGTTCAAGCTTTTCCAGAAGGAGGTCAAGGATGGCACTTAGGAAAAACCGGATCAGGTTATATGAATCGTCATTCAGTAGGTATTGAATTAAATAACTTTGGATATTTAAAAGACGGATTGACTTATGCTGGTCAAAAAGCAACCCCAGAACAAACATGTACTTTAGCTGAACCTTTTAAAGGTTACTTAACTTGGCACAACTATTCTGATAAACAATTAACTGAATTAGAAAAATGGTTAAGATATATTGGTGAAAGAGACAATATAGATATTAGAATTGGTTTAGTACAATGGATTAAAAAGTATGGACCAACTAAAGCATTTGAATTTCAAGAAGATGCTTATTACGGTAAAGTAAAAGGTCTATTAACTCATACTAATGTAAGGAGAGATAAATTTGATTGCTATCCTCACCCAGGGTTAATAGATATGTTATTATCTTTAAAATAAACAAATGGCTCTAGTAAACAAAGTAGATTTTAAGTTAAAAGTTGACATTAATGTTACAATAAAGTATCAAATACTATCTTATTGTTTCTTTAATGACATCTTAATAAGTTCTGCAGACCTTAAGTGTTTGGCTGAACTTGGTAAACAACATGAAATAGAGCTTACTAAATTTTGTAATTATGTGACTGAACTGGGGATTTTTAAAAGTCCTCAGTCAGCACGTAATGCTATTGCAAAAGCAAGTAAGAAAAATCTTATAACTAAGATAGGAAAGAATAAAAAGAAAATATTATTAAATCAAGCAATAAACGTACAGACAAAAGGTAGCGTATTACTTGATTATAAAATTTTAGGCCTTGAAACCAAAACATCATAAAGAATTTAGAAATGGTATTGCTGATAAGGTAGGTGTACATGAAGATGTAGTAGATGATTTCATTACTTTCTATTACGCTAAAATACGTAAGAACTTATCTAACCTCAGCTCACCTAATGTAAGTATATTTGGATTAGGTACATTTAACTTAAGAAAACAAAAGTTAGATAAGGCTATTAAAAAGAATAAAAGTTACTTAGGTAATTTAGTCAAAAATACTTATGATGGATATGACAAACACGTCTCTGTAAAAGAAAAAATACAAACATTAGAATCTGCCAGAGATGCAATAATGCAACAAAGAGAAGATAGAAAAAACTTTAAGTTAAAGAAATGAAAATAGGACAATTAATAAAAGCTTTTAAAAATATAGATAAAATATCTGAAGGAGCCATTAATACTTTTTTTAAAAAACAAGAAGTAGAAATTATATCTGACAGCAGAATGCACATATGTAATAGATGTACTTATTTAGATCTTAAAGGAAAAAGCTGTTTAGTTCCTGGAACTCAACCATGTTGTAGTGAGTGTGGATGTAGTCTTGAATTTAAGACTAGATCTTTATCTTCTGAATGTCCAAAAGGCAAATGGAAAGCTTGGTTAACAGAGGAAGAAGAAGAAAAACTAGAACAATAAATAAAACAAAATGGTACAAATAAATTACATATATAATAAAGAAATAACCAGTGTTGTTACTAATCAAGAAAAAGGATGGTGGTACACTACAATAACTTAATAATATGGCAGTAATATTTAAAGAAGAAGGTCATGTCTATGAAAGCAATGATCAAGACAAAATAAACTGGACAAGTGTAACATCTTTCATTGGTATGTTTAAACCTAAGTTTGATGCTAAAGCACAGGCTAAAAAATCTTCTAAAAACAAAAGATCTAAGTGGCATGGTATGACTGATAAAGAAATACTAAATGCTTGGGATACTGAAACACAAAGGGCTATAGGTTTAGGTAACTGGTATCATAATCAACGTGAATCAGATATGCTTGATTTTCAGACAATTGCAAGAGAAGGTGTTGAACTTCCTATTGTAAAACCAGATATTACAGATGAAGGTGTAAAAGTAGCACCGGAACAAAAGCTAAAAGATGGCGTATATCCAGAATTATTTGTTTACTTAAAGTCTTTAGGTTTATGTGGCCAAGCAGATTTAGTTGAAATTGTAAATGGTGAAATAAATATCACTGATTATAAGACAAATAAAGAAGTTAAAGAGAAAGGATTTACAAATTGGGAGGGTATTACATCTAAGATGTTTAACCCTGTAAACAATCTTGATGATTGTAATTTGAATCATTATAACCTACAATTAAGTATTTATGCGTATATTATTAAAAAGCACAACCCTAGATTAAAAATAGGAAAGCTTGTAATTCAACACGTCAAATTTCAAAAAGTTGGTGAAAATGATCATGGGTATCCAATTACTAAAATGGTCAATGGAGAACCAGCTATTGAAGAAATTAAAATGTATAACCTACCATATTTAAAGGATGAGGTTGATAATCTAATCATGTGGTTTAAAGACAATAAAAAATGCTAGTAAAATTATTTGATATTCAAAATGGTGCAGTTATTCCATCAGAACATTGTTATACATTAAACTTTCTTAAAGATTTAATGGTGGAATACCCTGATACTTATATGCAAGTGTACCAATATTTATTTTATATGACTTGCCCTAATCCTGATATGAACCCTTTCTTTAATGTTCCAGAACATGAAAAAGAAGATTTAATTATAGAAGAAATAAAGTTAGAAGAATCTCCAGAAGATGCAAAAATTAGATACTCAATTGAAATGTGTCAAAAGCTTTATGAAACACCTACATACAGAGCGTATAAAGGAATTAAATCAATGCTTGATAGATTAGCTAGGTATATGGAAACAACAGCCATAGAACATGGTAGAGACGGTAATATTAATTCAATGGTAAATGCAGCTGCTAAATTTGAGCAGATACGTAATTCTTATAAAGGTGCATTTAGTGATATGCAAGAAGAACAACAAAGTTCTGTAAGAGGTGGTGCTGGTTTAGCATATGATCAAATGTAATATGAGTAACAAAAAAGAAGGATGGGTATTCTGTTATTGGGATGAGCCAAATTTTGAAATAAATAAAGAAAGTAATAAATCAAACAAAAATGAAGAAAACAACAATTATTCCAGTAGGAAAAAAGGTATTGATAAAACTAAAACAAGCAGATAAATTTGTGCCTGGTACAAATATTATTATACCTGATATTGCACAAACAAAAGAGTACAAAGGTTTTGTTGTTGCTGTAGGTAATGAATTAGATGATACAATTAAAGTGGGTGATTTAATTCAATATGCTGACTTTTGTGTACCAACTGAATTATTACATGACGGAGAGAAACACTTATTGATTAACTTTGGTGATATATACGCAATCTTAAAAGAACATTAATGTATAAAATAGTTCCAACATGGGATAATGGCCAATGGACGGATACTGAATATGAAACAAGAGAAGAGTTTATAGATTTTGTTAAATCAGTATTTAAAGAACCAGGTCAGTATCAATTTAATAAAACAGCTTTAGTATTTAATCAAGAGGCTAGAAGATTCAATAAAGAGAATGTTTATTGTTTAGCACCTTTTAGATCTAAAGATTTTATACTGTATTGGAACTCTGAGAAAGACAAATGCCGTGAAGGGGTTATCTATAAAGATGGACCCCTTACTTGGTATTTAACAAGAGATTATTATATGTGGTTAAATTTTTTACCAATATATGATAAAGAAGAAAAACATTATGGTTTTGCTAAAGTACGTGATGCACAGTATCACATGGCTTTATATGAAATACTAGCTGAGTTACATTACAAACATAGTGCTATACTTAAAAAACGTCAGATAGCTTCCTCATATTTTCATATGGGAAAAATAATTAATACGTATTGGTTTGAAGAAGGTAGTACGTGTAAAATTGGTGCATCCTTAAAAGATTATATTAATGATAAAGGATCTTGGAAGTTTTTAGATGAATATAAAACTTTCCTTAATGAACACACTGCTTGGTATAGACCAAGTAATCCAGAAAAAGTATTATTGTGGCAACAACAAATTGAAGTTAAAGTAGGTAATAGAAAAACTTCTAGAGGACTTAAATCAAAAATACAAGGGGCATCCTTTGAAAAAAATGCTACTACAGGTGTTGGTGGACCAACTACTTACTTCTTTCATGAAGAAGCCGGTATTGCTCCTAAGATGATGCAGACATATGAGTACCTACGTCCTGCAATGTCATCAGGTATGGTAACAACAGGTATGTTTATAGCAGCTGGATCAGTAGGTGATTTAAATCAATGTGAACCATTGAAGGATATGGTAATGAACCCTATCAATAATGATATATACCCCGTAGAAACAAATCTAATAGACAAAGATGGTACCATTGGTATATCAGGGTTATTTATTCCTGAACAGTGGTCTATGCCACCTCATATTGATGAGTGGGGTAACACATTGGTTAAAGAAGCTCTTGATGCAATATTCCTTGAAAGAAAAAGATGGAAGAATGAATTAGGAGCTGAACAATATCAATTGCGTATTTCTCAGAAACCTACAAATATTGCAGAAGCTTTTGCATATAGAAAAGAATCTGTGTTTCCTCAAGGCTTACTTTCAAGACAACTTAAAGTAATTGAAGATAAAGAATATGCATATGAGCATATAGAATTAGACAGAACACAAAAAGGTATTGAGGCTAAACGTTCTAATAAATTACCCATTAATAAATTTCCTGTAGATAAAAAAATGCAAGACAAAACAGGATGTCTTGTTGTATGGGAAAGACCAGTACCTAATCCAGAGTTTGGAGCATACTATGCTTCTATTGATCCTGTATCAGAAGGTAAAACAACTACATCTGATTCCCTTTGTAGTATTTTTGTATATAAGAATGCTGTAGAGATAAAACGTGAAGGACCTAATGGATTAGAAGTTTTTATAGAAAACGCAAAATTAGTAGCTGCATGGTGTGGTAGATATGATGATATTAATAAAACACATGAGCAGTTAGAAAAAATAATAATATGGTTTAATGCTTGGACTATTGTAGAGAATAATATATCTCTATTTATACAACATATGATTGCCAAAAGAAAGCAAAAATATCTTGTACCAAAAGCACAAATATTATTCTTAAAAGATCTGGGATCTAACAAGACTGTATATCAAGAATACGGTTGGAAAAACACAGGGACATTATTTAAGCAACATCTTATTTCTTATGCTATTGAATTTTTAAGAGAAGAAATTGATCAAGAAACTGATGCTGAAGGTAATGTACTAAATACAACTCTTGGAATAACAAGAATACCAGATCCAATGTTAATTAAAGAAATGCTAGCTTTTTACCCAGGGCTCAACGTAGATAGGCTTGTTGCCTTTTCAGCGTTGGTAGCTTTTGTCCGTATACAGGAGTCAAATAGAGGTTATTTGAAAAGAACTGAATCTGATGACGCAAATTCTTTGGATAAGTCAAAAAATTTGCATAAATTAAAGTATAGTCCGTTTAGGAATATTGGAAGAGGAAAAACTGTACACGGTGGTCAAAAGGGTAAAAAAAGATCAGCATATAAAAATTTTAGATAAGTATGAAAGTATTTAATGCAATGCAACTAAAGAATGGTGCTAAAGCTGAATCCGGATATAACGGAAGCACCAGCTTAACCCAACCTATACAGTTTATAGGTGCAAAGAAAAAAGATGATAATTGGGCTGCTTGGAATCTTGATTGGTTAGAGGTTCAGGGAATGAACTTTTTAAAAGAGAATTCTAGAAAACTTTTAAAGAATTACAAGTTAGCAAAAGGTATTATAGATAAGACTGATTATATAGTAGAAGAAGATAATGATTACAAAGATTTAGTTGATGTATTAACTAAAGAAGATGAGTCAGCATTAGAACTAAAGTTTTATCCAATTATACCTAACGTTGTAAACGTACTATCAGGAGAATTTACTAAAAGATATTCTAAAGTTCAATTCAGAGCTGTAGATGATACTTCTTATAATGAAATGCTTGAGCAAAAAAGAGCATTGGTAGAAGAAAATTTGTTATCAGATGCTTCACAGCAACTACTTTCTAGAATGATTGAAATGGGTATGGACCCACAATCAGAGGAAGCACAACAACAAATGGCTCCAGAAAATTTAAAAACATTACCAGAGATTGAAGATTTCTTTTCTAAAGATTATAGATCAATGGTAGAAGAATGGGCATCTCATCAATTGAATGTTGATGAAGAAAGGTTCAAGATGCAAGAACTTGAAGAGCGCGCATTCCGTGATATGCTTATTACAGATAGAGAGTTCTGGCATTTTAGAATGATGGAAGATGATTATGAAATAGAACTATGGAATCCTGTTCTAACATTTTATCACAAATCTCCAGATGTAAGATATATATCTCAATCTAATTACGTTGGTAAACTTGATTTAATGACCGTAGCTGACGTTATAGATAAGTATGGATACTTGATGAGTGAAAAGCAATTGCGTTCCTTACAAGAGATCCATCCTGCTCAGAATGGACAGTATCAATTGAATGGTGTTCAAAATGATGGTTCATTTTATGATCCAACTAAATCTCACTCATGGAATACTGAATCACCTAGTTTATCTTATAGACAATTTATAAGTAACACAGGTAATGGTGGTACTATGGGAGATGATATTGTAAGTGCAATATTAAATGAAGGAGAAGACATGGCTAATTGGGGTGAGTCTTCTTTAATGAGATGTACAACAACATATTGGAAAACTCAAAGAAAAGTAGGACACCTTACAAAGATTACTGAAGATGGTGAAGTAATTCAAGAAATTATTGATGAAACATTTAAAGTAACTGAAAAACCTATTTATGATAATTCATTATATAAAAATAAATCCAAAGAAAATCTTTTTCAAGGAGAACATGTAGATTGGATATGGATTAATGAAACATGGGGTGGTGTTAAAATAGGACCTAACTCTCCAATGAGTTGGAAAACTGAGGTTGCAGATAACATAAGCCCAATATACTTAGGAATCAATAGAGAAAAGCCAGGAAGAATACCTTTTCAATTTAAAGGTGATACTTCATTATATGGTTGTAAACTACCTGTAGAAGGTAGAGTATTTTCTGATAGGAATACAAGGTCTACTTCTTTAATAGATCTTATGAAAGCATATCAGATTGGGTATAATATGGTAAACAATCAGATAGCTGATATTCTTGTAGATGAGTTAGGTACAATCATTATGTTTGACCAAAACGCTTTACCAAGACATTCAATGGGAGAAGATTGGGGAAAAGGAAATTACAGCAAAGCATTTGTAGCTATGAAGGATTTCCAAATGTTACCTTTAGATACTTCTATTACAAATACAGAAAACGCTACAAACTTTAATCACTACCAAACTCTTAACATGGAGCAGACAGGTAGATTAATGTCTAGAATACAATTAGCAAATTATTTCAAACAACAAGCATTTGATGCAATTGGAATTAATGCGCAAAGACTAGGAGCACCTATTGGTCAAGAAACTGCAACAGGTGTAACCCAAGCATTAAATCAATCTTATGCTCAGACTGAAATTTATTTTACTCAGCATGCAGATCACTTAATGCCTAGAGTTCATCAAATGAGAACTGACTTGGCTCAGTTCTATTATAGTACTAATCCTAGTGTTAGGTTAAGCTATATGTCATCTGCAGCAGAAAAAGTAAACTTTACTATCAACGGTACTGATTTAATGCTAAGAGACTTTAATGTATTTGCAACAACTAAAACAAATCACAGAGCTGTTCTTGAACAACTAAAACAACTTGCTATTCAAAATAACACAAGTGGTGCAAGCATTTATGATCTTGGTAATATTATAAAAGCAGATTCAATTGCTGAAGTATCAGATATACTTAAAGATGCTGAAGGTAAAACTGAAATGCAAAGACAGCAAGAAATGCAACAACAACAGCAAATGCAACAGCAGCAATTAGAAGCTAATGCAGAAGAACAAAGACTTAAGCGTGAGTTTGAATCTATGGAAGCTGAAAAAGATAGAATGAATAGATTAGAAACTGCAGAAATTAGAGCTGCTGGTTTTGGATCTATGGCTGACATTAATGAAAATAAAGTTAGTGACTTCCAAGATTCTATGGAAGGTATTAGAAAAGAAAGAGATGGTAGAGAAAAAATGAACTTTAATAGAGAACAAGCTAGCATCAAGAATAATGTTGAACAAAGCAAACTTCAAATTAAAAGAGAAGAGCTTTCTGCTAAAAGAGAAATAGCAGACAAGCAACTGCAAATAGCACGTGAGAACAAAAATAAATATGATTTTAAATCTGAGTCTAAAAAGAAAAAATAAAAGATTTTGATATAAATACAAAAAGAAAAAATATAGATAGCTATATACTGCAACAAATGATATATTTCATTTGCATTTTATAAGTTTATTTAGAAAATTCTTTTTATATTGTATATATAAGAAATAGTAATTATATAAACCAATAATATAATGGCAGCAGAAAACCAAACAATTGAGAGCAAAGTAGCTCAAGTAGACATTGACATAGATGAAATGTTTAATCCTGGTGTAGCAACAGATAGTGTTACATTACCAGAAGAGAACGAAGATAAACCTAGGTCAATATTTAGTAGTCCTTCTAAGAAAGCAGATTTTTCATTTGCAGACAAAGAAGAAACTGAAACTTCAGAGGCAGATGCCAGTGAAGAAACTACATTTGATGCAGGAACGAAAGTAATTGCAGATGACGTTAAAGAAGAAGTAAGTGATTTACTAGATGAATTTGCTGCTGATGCTGAAGATGATGTAGAAGAAGAAAAAGAAGAAAAAAGAGGAAGAAAAAAAATCTCTGGTATAAGTGATGTATTTAGCAAACTTATTAAAGAAGACAAAATTGTTCCTTTTGATGATGATAAAGATTTAGCAGATTATTCTGCTAAAGATTGGGAAGAATTGATTCAAGCTAATTTAGAAGAAAAAGCTAATCAAGTACGAAGAGAAACTCCCAAACAGTTCTTTGACAGCTTACCTCAAGAACTCCAAGTAGCAGCAAGATATGTTGCTGATGGAGGGACAGACCTAAAAGGGTTATTTTCTACACTTGCACAAAGTGAAGAAAAAAAGAATTTAGATATCAAAAAAGAGTCACATCAAGAAGTGATTATTAGAGATTATTTAAAAGCTACCGGATATGGGGATGATGAGGAGATTACTGAAGAGATAGAAATCTGGAAAGATTTAGGAAAATTAGAACAACAAGCTTCTAAGTTTAAACCTAAATTGGACAAGATGCAAGCAAAAGTTGTAGCTCAAAAGCTGGAAGAACAGCAAATGAAAAAGCAACAGCAAGAACAAGCATCTCATCAGTATATGGAAAACGTATATAATACTCTTAAAGAAGGAAATTTAGGAGAAGTAAAACTTGATAAGAAAACTCAAGCAATGCTTTATAATGGTTTGGTTCAACCAAGCTATCCTTCTGTAAGTGGGAAGAATACAAATTTGTTAGGTCACCTGTTGGAAAAATACCAATTTGTAGAACCAAACTATACTTTGATTTCAGAAGCACTATGGTTGCTATCTGATCCTGATGGATATAAATCAAAGATTATGGATAAAGGTGCACAAAAAAGTGTTGAGAATACAGTAAGGAAACTTAAGACAGAACAAAGCAATGCTGGTGGATCATCACTGGGAGTTCAAGAAAGAGAGCAAGAAAGCAAACGTGCTAGCTCTAAAAGAAAAATCCCAAGGTCCAACAACATATTTAAACGGTTTTAATAAACACAGATAAATAAATAATAACAACAAAAACAATTAACAATTATGGCAACTCCAGTATTAAACAATGGAATTTTCTTGAGAGACACTGCTTACAAAGCAAGTTCTCACGTTGATTCTTATCACCTAACCCAAATGCTTGGATCGTCTGAGCCTATGGATATGGGACCAGTTGATCTTTGGGCTATGACCCAGAAGGTAGAAATGCCTTTGTATCAAATGGCATCTTTTGGTGGAAAGAATACAATTATGGTAGACAACGCTCGTGGAGAGTACAAATGGCAAACTCCAGTAGCACAAGATTTACCTTTTGTGGTAGCAGACATTGAGCCTGCTAATGCAGAAAAAGGTATTGATGGAACAACATTCAAAGTAAAGCTTTCTAAGCGTGCTTTTGGACATGGTGACATTATTACTTATGATAAGTACAATGGTATTGAACTTTACATTACAGCTGATGACATCATCCCAGCGGGTGACGGATACATCTATACTGTACAGTTAGTAAACAATAACAGTGCTTCATCTTTAGATAATGCTTATTTATCTTCTGGAACTAAATTCTTTAGAAAAGGTTCTGCAAGAGGTGAGTATGGAGAGCGTTTCTCTGATATTGAAACTGGATCTGGTTTCCGTGAATTCTACAACTTTGTAGGTGGAGCTGAAGCACATGTTCATTATTCAATTTCTTCTAAGGCTGATTTAATGATTAAAGGTGGATTGAATGCAGATGGTACAGTACCAGTTACTGAGATCTGGAGAAACTTTGATCAAAACGCTGCTAACCCTTCTGTATCTTCAATTGAAGAATTAGTTGCAGGTATGGGTAAAGCTGGTGCACGTGATGCATTTGAAAGCGGTAAATTATCTAGAACATTTGTTACAAATCTTGAGGCAGCACATTTGTCTAAGATTGCAAATGATATTGAAACTTACCTTATGTGGGGTAAAGGTGGTAGAGTAAGACAAGACGGACCAGATGATATTAGATTATCAGTAGGTTTATGGTCTCAGTTAGATAACTCTTTCAAAAGAGTATATAACAAGTCTTCTTTCACACTTGATATGTTTAAGTCTGAACTATATAACTTCTACCAAGGTAAAGTTGAGTTCAAAGGACCGGACCCACAACGTCAATTGGTTGTACAAACTGGTATTGGTGGAATGCAATTAATCAACAAAGCTATTGCTGATGAAGTATATGGTTCTGGATTAGTTCAAAACGCTAGTGACATTGGTGCTGTTAAAGGATCAGGAATGGATCTTGATTTTGGTTTTGCTTACACAAGCTTTACTATTCCTTTCTTAGCTAATGTTAAGTTTGTATTGAACCCTGCTTTTGATAACTTACATACTAATGATGTAGAGAATCCATTAATTGATGGACGCCCTTTAAGCTCTTACAGCTTTATCATCTTTGATGTAACTGAAGGTGGAAATGATAATATTCACTTATTGAAGTTATCTTGGGATAATCAACTTAAGTGGTTCTACCAAAATGGTACTATGGACTACATGGGAAGAACTCAAGGATTTGCTTCTTCTGGAAACTTTAACGGTTATAGAGTCATGATGTCTCAAACCATGCCAGCTATCTGGGTGAAGGATCCAACTAAAGTATTGAAAATAGTAATGAGAAACCCTGTTACAGGAGGATCATTCTAAACATACTTAATAATTAAGGGGGGCGGTGATAAATTGCCTCCCTTTATTATGTTATTTAGCTCAAATAACTACAGTCAAGGTTAAACTTGACTATAGAAATATTAATAATAATGTACATAATTTTGTACTTTTGAGACCAACATAATAGTTATTAATTTTTAAAACCAAAGTAAATGAGTAGTTACACAATTGTAGAAAAGTACCAACAAGGAAAAAATGAGACCATGGCTGTTAGGCCTTTCTTTAATGAAAGCAAACAAAACATGGGTTTAGAAAATTATGGAATGTCACTTCATGATGGAGTATGGCATGAAGAAAGCCTAGCTTGTCTTGAACTTAACGGTGTTAAGAGATACGTTACAGGGTTAAATGAATTTGCCCCTGACGTAAAGATGCTACCTCCAGGAGAGAAAGCAGAAAAAATAAAAGAGATTAGAGCTACAGTTGCACAACTGGAAGCAGAACTTGCATCTAATGTATTAGATGTAGATGATAAAGATTTTTGGAATAAAGTAACATTACTAAAACCAGACAATGATAAATTTTGGTCTAGAATTAGTATAAGATGCGGTAATGAGCCTGTATTTTTAGATCCACAAAAGGATCCTTATGATTTAGTAAAACTTTATGCAATTAATGCAGGAGGATTTTCTATTGTAGCAAGGTCTTTAAAGGAAGCAAAGAAAGCAGTGAATGCACCAAAGTTTTATTTGGATCAATTGCAAGAAACAATTAGTGAAAGAACAACATATACAAAACTTAGAAATAGAGCTTTAGTTGAATTACAAAAGCTATATGATAAGGACACAACTAAATTAATGTATGTAGCAAAAGCTGTTGATATTGATAGTGTTCAGTATACTAAGTCCACACCAAATGATATCATGTATGAAAACATGGATTCATTTATTAATGGAAATGGTCCTGAGTCTAACAAGAAAAGAGCTGCTGAAGGATTTATAGAAGCTGCCAAATCTTCAATGGAAGACTTGAAAATCAGAGCTTTAACTAAAGACTCATTATATTATAGGTTCCTTGTTACTAAGGCTTCTGGTTGGATTGAGTTATTAGATAGTTCTGAAAAGCTAGGTAAAAGACCTGCTGAAGTTATGGAATATTTAAAGAGTCCAAGTAATGAAGATACGTTGTTAGCTTTAATGGCTAAGGTTGAACCATATTGGAACGCTTAATAAATAAATAATGAACAATCAAACTCTACAAATTAAACTCAAGCAAAGACTTAATAAACTTGCTAGTAATGACTATGATAACATAGAATGCTGGCAAATAGTAGAGGCATTTAACAAAGCTCAGGTAGAATGGGTTAGACGGCAATTGCATGGTAACAATCTTTATAAGGAAGGTGATGAAATGTCTAAAAGAAGAATTGATGATTTACAACTTCTTTTAAAAGAAATCCCTTTAACTGGTTCAGCAGAACCTACTTATTTTGAAAGTACTACAATTCCAGCTGACTACATGGAGTATAAGAGAATTACAGCATTTGCTACAAGCAAGTGTTGTCCTGATCCTAGATCTATGACCGTATATCTATCAGAAGAAGCTAATGTTGATTTAATACTTAGAGATCCTTTAAAACGTCCTGACTATGAATGGGGAGAAACATTCTGCACATGGATAGATAATAAAGTTAGAGTATATAAAAGAGAGTTTGATATAACAGAAGTTGTGTTAACATATTATAGACAACCCGTTCTTATACAGATTGCGGGTTGTCAAAATCCCTATGATGGAACTGCTTCAACAGTAAATGTTGAAAGTGAATTTAAGGATGACGTAGTAGAAGTTTTACTAGATGAGACTGCATCATTAATTGCAGGAGATATAGAAAACTTTAATCAATATCAAACAAACCAGCAAACAGCAGAAAGAAATAATTAATGGATTATAAAAAACCACTTAAAGCAAAAGCAAAAGGACTTTCTAGACCAGGAACTAAAGTATCTGCTTCAGTAAGATCTGACAACATGAAAATGGTGGATGGCTTAACTGGAGATTTTGTAGTAGAAATAATGAATGCTAGAACTAGTCTTCATAAACTACACCTTCAAGTAACAGGTGTAGGATCATTTGCACAACACAAAGCACTCAATGAAATATATGATGCTTTACCAGAACAAATTGATGTTGTTGCAGAAGGTTATCAAGGTGCCTGTGAAGTCATCTTACGTTACCCAGAAAAAGCTCCTGTTACATTAGAAAGTGTAGAAGGTGCAATTTCATACTTAAGAGCGTTGTCAAACCAAGCATATGAATTGCAAGAAGTTATGCCTCATTCTGAAGTAGTAAGCAATATAGATCTTATTAAAGACTCTATAAATGCAGCTAAGTACAAATTATTGTTCTTAGCTTAGTATATTTGATAATATTTTAGTATATTATATATGTGCACAAAGCACAAACTTTTATTTATAAACAATTAAATTTGAAAAACAATGGCTTATTTTAATCATGCTTTTTACAAAAGCTTTTTAGCAACAGATGCTTCTGCTGCTGATGGAACAAAAACTTCTGCGTTGGCTGCTGGCCAATTAGCATTAGTTGATGGTAAAGACTGGACTGCTCACGCAACTGGTGCTTTTCCAGCTCCTGGACTTGCTTATCTAGTTCAAGGATCTTTACATGCAAGTGATACTATTGCTGGTAACAAAAACCACGGTGGTTACGCTGAATCTGTTAAATCTAAAGGAATCAATCCACGTTACTTGACAAGAGTATGGGAATCTACTTGTGTATCTGCAACTGCAGCTACTGTTGAAGTAGAAGTTGGTCCTAAATGTTCTCCTTGTGGATCTTCTCTATTTTTGAGATTAGATGTTAAAGGAGCTCCAGCTCTACGTTTCCTAAACCGTAATGCTTATGGTATTGGTGATTCTGCTGGTGTATGTTGTATTGATGGTCAAGAATTTACTGATCCTGCTTTAGCAATTGCTACTGCTGGAAAAATGTTATTGGCTGACCCAATCCTTGAACCTTTCGTAAAAGAAGCTTCTGCAGGTGGTGTTGAAATTACAACTAGTGCTTCAGGATCTGTAGTAACTGCTACATTTACAATTGAACAAGCTTTAGGTCTTGCTGCTTCTGGTAACTATGTTGCTTCAACAGATCCAGTTACTGATGTAGTATCAGCTAAACTTAAATTAGAAGGTTCTTACGTAGACACTAAATTTGGAAATGCTTCTTTTGATACAAGAGATTACTTTGGTAAAGAACCTGTACAATTGATTGCATCTGTTTTAGATGAAACTGGAAACCCATGTAATGACTGTGGAACAGTAGTTACTACTCCAGGAACAATGGAACAAAAAACTGGTGAAGGTGTACTAAGAAACTTACTATTAACTGAATCTTATGCTCAGGCTCCTTACCATCAAGGTAATGCAGACTCTGCACGTATGCGTGAGATTGAAGGTTCTGAAGAAGTTCTTTCTGCTGTAGACCGTAGTGCTTTATACAAAACTTACTATGTACAACATAGTATCCCACGTTTAAACAATGCATCAAGCGTATTTGATAATGATCAATATGTTTATGAGATTTTTGTTAAGTGTGATGATACAGTTACACAAGGTGAGGTAGAAGCTTTACTAGATATATTGATTGCTGCTGCAACTGCATCAGGTAATCCAATAGTTAGAGAAGACTCTATTGATCAATAGGATTAATAAAATCTAAATAATTTAAAAGGTGAGGAAGAAATTCTTCACCTTTTTTATTTCCTAATCTGAAGGTTTTTTTGTATATTATCTATGTAGTACAGTAATTACAAAAAATACAATAATCATGGCTGATAAGCATATATTAAGTTTAGAAGTTCCTACAGTATCTAATAGAGAGATATTAAGCGTTAGAGATACTAGTCAGTATTCTGAAATACTTGATATAGACTGCGGTGAACTTTTAATTACATCTCCGGGGTATAACGTACCTGTTTTAATTAAAGTTGATACAAACTTTAACCTGCATCTTAACGGATGCCAACTAGCTGTTCAAACAGAAAACTGTGGTTCATCTAGAACTCCTTTGTCTGATGGTATCTATATTATTAAATATAGTGTAGCTCCAGTAGAAAAGGTCTACGTTGAATATAATCATTTACGTGTTACTACTTTACTTACTTTATACTATGAAACACTATGTCACATAGATGTTAAAGATTGTGAACCTCATAGTGAAAGAAAAGATCTTATTGATGAAATGAAGTATATAAGAACTTTAGTAGATGCAGCTGTTGCTAAAGTAGAATATTGTAATAGCCCTAAAGAAGGAATGGCTTTATATGATTATGCTAAAAAAAGATTACAAAAAATATCTTGCAAAACAGTAGGGTGTTAATATAAATAAACCAAAATTATGACTTGCGTAAAATGTAACAAAGCGTTTTCATGTGGTTGTCAAAAAGCAAAAGCATCAGATGGTGCTATAGTTCATAAGACATGTAAAACTGCATACGAAACAGAAAAGAACACAGTTAAAAAATAAAGATGGACACTGCCTTAATTAAAGAAATACAAATACAAAAAAAGTTTGCTACAGCCACATATAAAAATTTTGTGGCTTTACGCTATGGTATGATACCATGTTGTGTTGTAGATGCTGAGGCAGCTGCTTTAGAAAAAGAATTGTGTGATTGGCAAAGCAAACTTAAATGTGAAACTTCTTGTGTTGGAGTTACGGTTAATGAAAATGTTGGGTACTTAACAAGTACTCCATATGTAGATCAACCAAAAGTATCTCATACAAGTAGTGCTTCCTGTCCTTCTGTAACATACTGTCCAGATAACTCTGTACTAGAAAATATACTAACATCTATAAAAGAAATTCAAAGAGAATTAAATAATAAAGTAGTTGATGGTTTTGTATTTACTCAAGAAACAGATTCAACAGAATGGATAATAGAACACAATTTAGACAAGTATCCTAATATAAGAATGGAAATGCCAGATGGCACAGATATAAATGGTCAAGTAACTAATATTGATGTAAACAATATGAAAGTTAATTTTGATGTACCTGTAGCTGGAACAGCATATCTAAGTTAAAAAAAAAATAATAATAAAAAAAACAATTATGGCAATTAAGTATTTGTCTCATTTAGAGACGTTAAACATTGACTTGCAGCAAAATGAATTGCAGAATGCTGTAATTCATCCATTAACAACTGCAACAAGACCCGCTACACCAGTAGAAGGGCAAATTATTTACAATAGCACAGATAAAGCTTTAGAGATCTGGAATGGAACCGCATGGGTAAATGCAGCAGGGGATATTACAGCCGTTTCAGCAGGTGTGGGTTTAACAGGTGGTGGTACTCAAGGTGCTGTTACTTTAAACGTAGACTATGCAGGAACTGATAACTTTATATTAGCAGCTACTGATGACTCAGGTGCTGCAATAGAAACAGGAGACTTTATTATTTATAGTGATGGGGCTACTGATGATGTAAAGCATGCATACGTTGGTGATTTACCATTTACTGATAACTTAGGTACTGTAACAAGTATTGGAGTTAGTGGTACTGGTGGAATAACTGTTGCTGATAGTCCTGTTACAGTAAGTGGTGTTATTGCTCTTGGTTTAAGTAATGTTCCAAATAGCTCTCTTGCTAATAGCGCAGTAACTGTTACCGCAGGTGCTGGTCTACAAGATGGAGGTGCAGTATCACTAGGTGATACAATTACAATTAATGTTGATTATGCTGGAACTGATAACGTTATTTTAGCAACTGCAGATAAGACAGGAGTTACTATTAAAGATGATTGGAAAATTCTTGTATCTGATGATGCATCAGCAGCTGAGTATTATAGTGTAAGTGATTTACCTTTTAATGCATTTACAGGTGTTACTTCTGTAGCAGTTACAGGATCAGATGGTATTGATGTGGATTCAGGTTCACCAATTACTACTAATGGTACTATTGCATTAGGTCTTTCAAATGTACCTAATAGTTCACTTGCCAATAGCAGTGTTACATACGGTAGTACTACTGTTGCTTTAGGTGGTACTTCAACTTCTATTGCTGGGCTTACTGGTTTAGATTTTACTGCAGCTGATGCTGCTATAGCTTCTTCTATAGGAGCTAATAAATTAACACTTGGTGGAGCTTTATCTACCGTTGTTGTTGCAGGTAACTTAACTGTTAAAGGAACGGTTACACAAGTTGATTCAACTGAAGTTAATATTGGTGATGCTATTATTAAACTTAATGCTAATGAAGTAGGTGTTCCTTCTCAAAACTCAGGTTTTGAAGTTGAACGTGGTACTTCTCCAAATGTAAGTTTACTATGGGATGAATCTGGAGATAGATGGGACTTTGGTGCTTCTTATGATGTACGCGCTAATGCATTTATTGGTGATTTAGAAGGAAACGCTGATACTGCTTCAATATGGGCAACTGCAAGAACAATTACTTTAGCTGGAGATGCTACTGGTTCTGTATCTATTGATGGTAGTCAAGATGTAACTCTTACAGCAACTGTTACTGCATCTGGTGTAGCTCCTAACTCTGTTGCCCTTGGTACAGATACTACAGGAGATTACGTTAAGACTATTTCTGCAGGTGCAGGTATAGACGTTAGTGCGGGTGGAGAAGGTGCTACTGTTACGGTAACAGCTGAAACTGCAAGTGTAACTAATCCTGGTATTGCTGAGTTAGCAACAAGTGCTGAAACAATTACAGGAACAGATACTGGAAGAACGGTAACTCCTAAAGGTGCTAGTGATTTAGTTGCAGCTAGACAGGCTGCTGTAAGATTTTGTAAAGATTTTACTGCAGGTGAAACTGAATACATTGTTGACCATCAATTAGATGCTGAGTGTATAATTGCTCAAGTTTGGAATGCTAAAACAAAAGAAATGCTTTCTGTTGCAATGGTACAAACAGATGTAAATACTCTAACACTTATGTTAGATAAACCATCTCCATTTGATTTACAAGTTGCAGTTATTAAAATATCATAAGTAAAAAAGTGTAATTATAAATTTTAATCATGATTCAACAATTATCACATCTTAAACACGGAGATTTTGTTCTCCCTATGCTTGATGGTACAGCCAATCAAGTATTAACTACAGATGGAAATGGTGTGGTTACTTGGACAACACAACAAACAGGAAGTAATAAATTTCTTTCTGCTTTGTCTTTTGATACAGCAACAGGAGTTCTAACAGGAACCGTTACTGGATCAGATAATGTAACCGTTGATTTGGATAATAGATATGCTTTATCTGGACATACACATGATTATGATAATTATAAGTCTTTTAACCTTAAAACAAATGGGGTTCAAAAAACTACTGTACAGTCTGAGGGCACATTAGATTTCATTGCGGGAGATAATGTGGCTCTCAGCTACAGTGCTGGAGGAAAAATTACAATTTCTTCAACTGATACAAATACAAATACAAATCATTACCTATCAGGAGCAAGTTTTAATACAGGCAATGGTGTTCTAACACTTACTGTATCAGGTAATACAAATCAAACAGTTGATTTAGATGGACGCTATGAATATGCAGGACATAAGTATCATAGTTTTTCTGATGGACAGCAATTTTATGATTCTTACAATCAAGCAAACTATTTACGTTTATTTACTGAAAATACTGTTTTTGATACTTTTAGATTTAGGGAGTATTCAGATGTTGAATTTTGGAATGGAAGTGCTTGGGAAGCATGGACTCAAAGTTTAGATGTTTTATTTGATGGTAGAGAAGAAACCGGTTTTAATTTAGAACATGCAAATAAGCGTTTTAGATTTGTTATAAATAGAAGTAGTGGATGGCCAACAACAGCTTTGTTTGTTTTACAAAGTACTTGGTCTGATACAAGCAATCATACATGTGATGTTAAAATAGAAACGTTTGACGGAACTATCTGGAATGAAAAGACTAGATGGACTTATTCCAATTTCCAACGTGGTATGAACGTGCACACAACTAGTTCTTTACATGATGGTAAAAACAAGATGCGTGTTGAAATTGACATTGATTGGACTGATGTATCTCATAATTATTTTCCTTTTAAGAGTTTATTTTTACTAAGTAATTATTCTGGTGGTCAAACATTAGATCCTTGGACTTGGGATTATAGTGGAAGTGTAAACTTTCAAGCATTACCTAAATCATCAGGTGAAAACTTAGCTACACAAGTATGGGTAGGAACTCAAAACTATGCTCCTGGAAATCACAATCATGATTCTGATTATGTAAATATTACAGGTGATACAATGACCGGTGACCTTAGTATAAAAGGTAATATACTTTTAACAGGTGATCCAACTACTACCAATCAAAGTAGAATGATTGATTTTACTGGTTTTGATAAAGAAGGAACTACAGATCCATCTGATAGAGCATATATAAGACATACTGTGGGTGTTGGTGGTCATGCTGGTTCTACATTAGAGATTAGTTCTCAAAATGACATAGGAGATGGTATAGCCTTTACAACACATTCTGGTAGTTTACTTAGACATAATGGAAATGCATTGTTTTCAACAGGTCATAAACCTACTTGGAGTGAAGTAGAAGACAAGCCAACTACATTTGATCCTTCTACTCATGATCATGATGGAAGATACTTAAAATTAAATCCTAGATTAAATGCAAACGGTGACACTATAAAGGAATCAGGTATTCACATATGGGATGTAAGTGGTGCTACAGATGATCCAGTAGGTGCATCAGATGGCTTATTAACCACCAAGTATTGGGATTCATCAGATTGGGCAGTTCAGATGTTTGAAGACTTTCACAAAAGAGAGCTTCATATAAGAAATAAAAGAAGTGGTACTTGGCAAGAAGACTGGGCACAAGTTCATACTACAGATAACTTTTCTACTACGGATGTGGCTAATGGTGTAACTGCACATGGATGGGGTAATCATGCTGATGCAGGATATACCACAGGAACTATTCCTACAGATTTTGTCTCTGCTAAAAATGGAGGAAGTTTTGATGGTGCTATAACAATAAATAAAGATGGAGATGCACTTAATTTAAGATCAGTAACAAATGGTCAACCTACTAATCTTACATTTAGTACTAATGTCCCTGATTCTCAAATTGGACATATTAAATATAGTCACTCAAATAGTGCTTCTTACGGTGGTGGAGATTCTTTTACTATAGGAGGTACTGAAACAACAACAGTAATATTAGCTGATGGTCAGTTAATGTATAAAGATGGTATATATTCCAAACCGGCAACCGGTACAGGAGCAGGAACAAGAAAAGATTCAAACTGGGATGCTGCATATACGCATAGTGAAGCAACTCATGCACCTACAGATGCTGAGAAAAACGTACAATCAGACTGGAGTGCTGCTTCAGGTGATGCGTTTATACTTAATAAGCCTACTACATTTGCACCAAGTGCTCACAACCATACTTCATTAACAGGAGTTACAAACTTGACATTTGCTGCACAATCATCAGATGCTGCATCTATAACAACAACCATAGATGGTACGCATACTTACTTTGATTTTAATTTAACTGATGACAATAATAATGATTGGTGGAGATGGAGATTTACACCTTCAGGAAGTACTCTTTATGATGCAATGGTTTTAAAACCTGCTAGTAATGGAAATGCAAATCTTATTGTTTCAGGGGATGTAACAGCAGATAACATTCCTACTTCTTATGCTCCTGTTAATGCTGAACAAAATGTTCAGGCAGATTGGAATGCAACAAGTGGTGATGCTTTAATACTTAATAAACCAAGTCTAGCATTCAATACAATAATAGGTACTGACTCAGATATTAATACAAGTGGAGCTACTATTATTGATAATCTTTATATGACAGATGGGGTTCTTACCTCACATGGTACTAGAGTATTAACAGCTGCAGACTTAGGAATAGCTAAACCTGCTAAACCAATTAACTTAATACTATCTGTTGTAAATGATACTATAAATGTAACTTTTGAACAAGCAGAAGAAGATAATGATGAATATTTAATATTCAGTGCTGTTAATGAAAATAGTTTTGGTTTAATATCAATTTTTTCTAAGGAAGATTTTGAAAAGAATATGAGTGTTATAGATGATTCATTTACGCAATCAGGTAAAATACATTATAAAGTATATGCTGTCAAACATGGTATTTATTCTGATCCTTTAACAGCATCAATTGATTATGGTATACCAACTAATGATGTAGCAAATATATATTCTGTGTCTTTAAATACCGCTCATTTTGTTCAATGGAATCAACCTTCAATAAACTCTAGATTTATAAATACTTATAAATTGTATGGAGAAAGTCATACAAATGTAGATTCTTTAAATAAAAATAATTCTGTATTGTTGTATGATGGATTAAATACATCATTCATGCATGCTGTATCAAAAGATAATAATTTTACTCAGTTTTGGGTTGATGTAATATATAATTAATATGGAAGAAAGTTTAGAATATTGGGAATTGCAATTAGAGCAATATAAAACTGATTTAGAAAATGAAACTTCTATAGAAAATAATGACTTAACTTTAAAAGTTTTATTGGAGAAAAACATAGTACGTTGTGAAGAAGAAATAAAAAAATTAAAGAATGGCTAGATTTTCAAGTGCAATATTAAATAAAGACTCAGCTTCTGAAGTTGTTGGTTGTTTTATGACAGACTATGAGGGTACTCATGCACTAGGTCCTGTTCAAAAGGGAGGGATGAGTAATGCCATTATTAATAGCGGATCAGGTGAATATGATGGTGGAGAAAGATGTATTGGTGGACATAACTCATATGATATAGATGGTGATATATTAATGACATGTGGTTGGGGTGATGGCGTAGCTTTCAGAAGACTTAATAATGATGGTACAATGACTAAGTTATATCATGATAGTCATGCATTATGGAGAGACACAACTAGTACATATAATCACATGCAATCTGTAGCTATGGCTAAGGGTGCTGGTAAAGCTGTTGTTATGTCTTACAATGTATATGGCTATTCTATATTTGATTATAGAGGTGCTAAAGATGGTATTACTAATGGAGGTGCCGTAATTAGAGAAGATAGACCAAGTCATCCAAACCCTACAGATTTTATTGATACATCTGGTACAAACTCAAGAGCAAATGGATATGTCAGAAGAACTGGGTATTGGTATGCTGGTGGTTTGTGTGCCGCGGGTGATTGGATATATGCTTCAGAACATGATGCTAGACATTACAAAAAATTTCCAAGAAGAAATTTACTTACAGGAGAACAACAAATGTTAGAATCTTCAGTAACTAAATATGATGGTTCTGCAACTAATGATAGAAATGGTTATAGAGGTTCTTTATCTTATGATGAAGTAAATGATAGAATGTATTATTGGGATTATGAAGGGAACGGTGGATTTACTGTTATACTAGATGCTTCAACAAATGACGCAAAAACACTATGGTGTGATTTAGAAGATACTGTAGCAGGAACTAATTCAGTTAAGACAGTTAATGGGTATAATAGAGATCCTGGTTTATTTGTTATAAACCCTAACTCAGAACCAAATGTTATAATGTGTGGTGGATATGATCATATATTAAAAGTAGATTATACTCCTTGTTTTACCGGAGGTGTTCCAAATGTAATAGAAGCTAACCCATTAAATAATGTTACTACAAATGTTAATCAACCCGGTTACTTAAGAGTAGGATCAAAATTTCAAAAGACAGAAGGTACTCCTACTGATAAATTACCAGGTTCAAAGAATTTTATGTTTGTTGGTGCTGACAGAGGATGGGCAATGTTGGACTTATGTTATCATGATATAGGTGCAGGTAAAACCTGGGCTCCTAGAAGAAGAAGCAGCCACAAAGAAGATACAACTACTAATGGTAGAGGTTCTACAGCACAAAGTGACTACGGTCACTCACCTGTTTTAATGGAATCAGCTAACGGTAGTAAATACTGGATAAGGATGGGATACTCAGGTGATGGTCATTCTTTTAAAATACATAGAGAAGATCAACATCCATATGAACTTATAGGTGATTGGCATGTAGTATATGGTACGTTTACATTAGAAAATAATGCAAACGTTGATATGGTTTTTTTACATAATATGGATAATTTTGTTATACCTGCTAATTGCACTGTAAATGCTCAAGTGTCTAATGATAATGGATCAACGTATGAATCATATAATATGACCTCAAGTGAATCTCATGTATTCACTTCTACAGGTACACAATTAAAAGTAAAGATTTCAGCAAAAGGTTTTTATGATAGAAGTCCTTTTTATGTTGAAGCTGGTTCTATGAGTGTGAATTATTCATCCATGCATGATGCAGCAAAAAAGACTAATATCAAACACAAACATAATAGAAAAAGATTAAGATAATGGCAACAACTACACCATCTAAAAGAGAATTAACCATAAGCGGAGAACAGATTGCATCTACTGATGTAATGACTCACTTGGGTAAAACTGTTGCTACAAAAGAATTTGTAACAACATCTATAACAAACTTAGTTAATTCCGCACCTGTTACATTAGATACATTAAATGAATTGGCAGCTGCATTAGGTGATGATCCTAATTTTTCTACAACTATATCTACCAGCATTGGTAATAAATTAGATGCTAGTGTAAACCCAATTAAATCAGCATCAGTTAGTAATGATACAATTACATTTACTCATGCAGATGATACAACATCAACGGTTACAACATCAGATAAAGACACAACATATTCTGTAGGTGACGGTGGATTAACCACAAAGAACTTTACAGCAGCATTAAAAACAAAATTAGATGGTATTAGTGCAGGTGCAACAGTTGATCAAGATTTAACAACTGTATTTGAAGGTGCACATGCTAACTACTCTATGAGTGGTGGTGGTACTGTTACTTGGAAAAACGGTGTATTAAAGTGGACATCTAGGATTATCTGTATACCTGTAAGTAAAAACTTAAGTAGTAATGGTCACATAGATATACCCGCTAATACAGGAATTGACGTTCCAGGATGGTGGGGATTATATTGGATACAAAAATACGGTGAAGATTATCAATCAGGTACATTGCATGTTCTTGATTATAATGGTTCAAGTGTTATACCTAATGAAAATTGGTTACTTATTGCTCAACATAATGCAGACACGGGATCTTTAAAATGGATGCCTGGTGTTATAATACTTCCTGGCGGTGATTCAACTTATAACTCAGATTCAGGTGCATGTTCTTGGAATACAGGACCTAAAGGAGACAAAGGTAATCCGGGTACAGATGGTACAAATGGTACAAATGGTACCAACGGAACAGATGGAAGTGATGGAACCAATGGGGTTGATGGGGTTGATGGTGATCCAGGAACAAATGGATCAGACGGAACCAATGGAACCAATGGAACTAACGGAGTAGATGGCACCAATGGTACTGATGGTACTAATGGAGATCCCGGAGCTAAAGGGGATCCTGGTGAAAAAGGAGAGCCCGGTGAAAAAGGTGATCCAGGAGCCAAGGGTGACCCTGGGGCTAAAGGTGATCCTGGTGTTGATGGTACTGATGGTACTGATGGAACAAACGGAACTAATGGAACTAACGGTACCAATGGGACTGACGGAACTGACGGTGCAACAGGACCTACTTTAGATGTTTTAAATAATAGTAACAATAGAGTAATAACAGCTACAGGTGGAACAACAGTTAATGGGGAAGCAAACTTAACATTTGACGGTACATCATTAGGTATTAATGGATCAGTTATTACATATGATGGAACAACAATGAGATTTATAGTATAAGAAAATGAGACTGACTAAAACCAGAGATTTAAAAGTTAATAATATACATGATCACATAGGGGCATTACATTCCCTTATTGAGGTCAAGGGTACAAGTTATAACGCTAATGAAACTGGTGCCGGATATATAAGATGGGATAATGGTAAACAAGGAGAAAATGTAGGAGGTAGGGGATTATCACTTGCTATTATAAGTCATCCAGAAATGACATTGGTTGAAGGCATTAGAAGATATGATGTATATGCATCTGATGCAGAAAGAACTAATTTAGCAAACAAGTTAAAAGCAATACATTCTAATGAATTTGGAAATGTTTTTTATTGTTTATCATCATTTGATGCAATAGGAACTAATTCAGATCTTGCAGAAAGTATGGATATGGTTAGAGCAAATCATTGGTTTAATTTACCAGGTTTATCTTTAGGACCTACACATAGACATCCTTATGCGGCAATAGGTACATCAGCATTGGGAATTATAAGAGAGGTGTTGCATACAAATACATCAGGTGCAGATGCTGCATATGTTTCTTACGCAGTACCATCTATTTGGGGAGAAGTTGGAAGTGAAGGTTATGGTCCTGATTTAGATAATGGTGAAAGCATGGTTGAAATAAACTATGACGGTACAGGATATGGTTTTCATCATAAATATTTTACAATACCAGAAACTGGTAGAGCATCATTATATGAAGGAGAATATGTTAGAATGACAGGGCAGCATAAAATATCTAGAGATAGGTTTGCTGCTGGAGGTAGTGTAAGATCATATTTTTGGTCTGCATCTGATTCAGATGGTTGGATTAGATCTGCTTCAAAAGATTCTAAGTCTGTAGAATGGGAAACATTTGATTATTATTTTATGTGGAGTCCTGCAAGAGATACACCAAGTGGTAGTAATACAGGTGGAGCTCCCGCTAAATATTTAAGAACTGGACATTATCATATGACTGATTCTATTGATGAGGGTATTTCTTCTATACGGAATATACAGATACAACGTTGTGGAATGCATCCTTATTCAAAAGGTTATGCATCTATTCAATCAAATATTTTATCTGGGCAACATGTTTCAGAACATATAGGTTTTCAATTAGGTAATCCTGGTAGTTATTATGATTTATGGGCTTCACCTAAAAACTTAACTAATAGACCAAACCTTGGAGATTCTCAATATGGATCTGGATTTGATACAGAACAAGTAAGATGGTTTAATAGAACGCTTACTGCAAGAAATGAATATAGCATCCATGAAGGTAAAAACTTAACAGGTGATTCTAACAGATATAGTGAAATAGGTTATGTTAATATAGATTCTAATAAAATGTATGTTGGATTAATCTGGATGAATTGTCAAGAAAAAACTTCTGGTAATAATTATCTAGGTACACATACAAGAAGTAATGGTTCACTAGTACCTACATATGCTTATTCAGGAACTAGTAATACAACAAACCCTTATTCACATTACCCAGGAGCAGGTAATGTAGAAAAAGATAAATGGTCATTAATGGCTTATTGGTTTTTACCGCATTGGTTTACTGATGCTCAAGGTAATGAGTTTTACACTAAACACTGGTGTAGAGCTTTTGGTAATTATGAAAATGGAAGTGCTGATAACAATACAAAAACACTTGGTAGTGTAGGAGCTAATGGGGGTAATATTAGAGTCTCTAGATTTAAAGAAGGAGATGATCAAATACATTTAAGATGGTTAGATTACTATAATGGTAAGACATCACATAAAACATGGTGGGCATTACCTGGAATTTATGAAGTAGATCCACTTGGTATTACAGGTGTGTTAGGTAAATCTACTAAAAGAGGAAGTGTAAATGCACATAATATAATAGAAGACAATGAATAATAAAGAATTATATTTGTGTGAAGTATGTGGTGGAGAAGGCTCAGGGTGTTCTTCAACTGAATGTTTAGTGACAGCAAATCAAAATATACAATAAAATGGCAGATTTAAAACAAGGAACAACAATTGGTGGTAATGAAGCATTACACACAGGAAACTTTAATACTACTAATTTTCCTCAATTTGTAGGCCCAAAAGGAAATACCGGGGGTGTAGGATTAACAGGTCCAAAGGGTGACGGTGGTGCAAGAGGTGCTGACGGGACTAATGGAACTAATGGTAGTGACGGAGCTGATGGAGCAAGAGGTCCCGCAGGAACAGATGGTTCAAATGGGGCAGATGGAGCAGCGGGTGCTAAAGGTGATAGAGGACCTGCAGGAACAGACGGTACTAACGGATCAGCTGGTGCAAGAGGACCAGCAGGTGCTAAGGGAGACGCTGGAGCCGCAGGTGCAAAAGGAGACGCGGGTTCAGCAGGAGCAAGAGGACTTACAGGAGCAGCCGGGACAGCTGGGGCAGCTGGTGCTAGAGGGCCTGCCGGTTCTGCAGGTGCAGCCGGAGCAGCTGGAGCCAAAGGTGATGCTGGTGCAGTAGGTCCAGCCGGACCAAATGGTGGAGCAAGTCACTATACTAATTCAGGTGATAATTCAAGTAAATATAGATTCTGGGGTAATTCAACTACTTATGGTCTTGGTATGGTATCTGGTCAATCTTATGGTTATTTAAATGATTATGCTACAGTATTTCAAATGAATAATGATGCAGACCGAGGATGGGTTTGGAAATATGAAGGTCAAGGAAATAATGATGGAGCAATGTCATTAACTACAAACGGTAGATTAAAATTAAAAAATGTAGCTGATGTAGGTTTTCTAGCTATAGCAGGTACAACAGTAATTGATAGTAAAGGTATATGGGTAGGAGAAGCTACAAATTTACAAGGACCTAGAGGACTAACAGGAGCAGCTGGTGCGGCTGGAGCAGCTGGAGCTAAAGGTAATACTGGTGCTGCAGGAGCAGCCGGTGCAAGAGGGCTTACTGGAGCAGCTGGTGCGGCTGGAGCTAAAGGTAATACCGGGGCAGCAGGAGCTAGAGGGCCCGCTGGATCAACAGGTCCAAAAGGTAATACAGGTACTGCAGGAGCACCGGGACCGGCAGGTCCTGCAGGTGCAGATGGTGGTAGTATGGAAGGAGTTAAAAATGCTTATTTTGATGAGAAGTTTGGTACTATGGCATTTGAATTAGAAAATGGTTTGACTATTTACATGCAAAAAATGGTACCTAGATAGTAATTATAATTAAAATAATTTTATTATCTTTGAAGTATAAACATTATAAAAATAAACCATCATGGCAAAAAAATTAAAAAAAGTTGTAGAATCAAAAAAAGTTACATCTGAAGAATTAGTAGCTTTACAAACTTTACAATCTAATATTAATAATGCTTTAGTAAATTTAGGTAATATTGAAATTGCTAAATATGAATTACTTCAAGATCATGCATCTTTAAAAAATTCATTAAAAGAAATGTCTGCTACGTTACAAGAAACGTATGGAGAAGTTAATATTTCTTTAGCAGATGGTGCTATTTCTGAAGCAGAACCGGCACTAGTAGATAACTAATTATTAGTATACTATATACATAACATCTTATTTTATAACTTAAAGTGATTGAACTACTTGTTTGATTGCAAAAACTTTTGTATATTATATTATATACCGGTAAGTTACTAGGTTTTAAAATAAGATGTTTATGATACCAACGAATAATGGAAGCACAACACCGTGCTCTAACATATCTTCAAATTGTGTCATCTGGCAAGGTCCGGATCTACCGTGTATAGACATATGCAATGGTGACAGTGTAAGTGAAGTTATTGCAAAGCTTGCTGAAGAGCTTTGTAAAATTATAGATTCAGTTGCAGGAGAACCTGATCTTTCAGGTCTTGATTTAAAATGTGTATTACCTGGAGGACAAGAAGCTCCAAAAAAACTCTCAGATACTTTACAGTTAATTATTGATAAAATATGTAATACTACTGAAAAACCAGCGTATGTTTTACCTACTATAGATTTACCAATATGTTTATATTATACTGTAGGAGTTCAACAAATAACAGCTTTAAGATTAGATTTATATGCAGCGTATCTAGCTGGAAAAATTTGTGATATATTAGATAGTATTAATTTAATTAATGTTACTATTAATAATCATGAAACAAGATTAATTACATTAGAAAATTGTGTTTTAACAGATGGATCATGTACTCCGGCAGGAGGCGGTGGATCTGGAAGTCTTATATCCCAATGTATCAATCCTGGTTTATCAATGGCTGTAACAGCTTTGTTATCAGAAGTTGAATCTAAATTATGTAATTTAGAAAATGCAGTTGGTAGTCCTGCCTTAATAGGTTTAGCAATCAATCAAAGTTGTATAACTGGATCAACAGGAATGTTATCAAGTAGTGCTACTTACGGTTCAGCTGGTAGTTGGGTTAATAACCCATCAACACTTGCTCAATCTCATGGTAACTTATGGGCTATAGTATGTGATATGTATGCTGCAATAGAATCAATACAAACAACTTGTTGTGGAAGTGGGTGTGATGATATTACATTTGCTTATTCAGCAACTCTTAATACAGATGCTACAGGAAATGCATCATCTATTTCTTTTAATTTTTCAGGATGTAACATACCACCAGCATATAGTGATTGTAATGGTTTTACAACTCTTACAATAACAGATGGTATTGGTGGATCTACATCAACTACTACAGATATAAGTATTGCTCAATCAGGATCACCTGTGGTAGTATCTTTGGCATCACTTAATAAATTTCAAGGATTTACAACGCAAGTTGCATTTTGTGCAACAGATGGTACTAACCAGTGTAGTGACAGTATTAGTAAAACTCTATCTAGCCCATCTAATTGCCCTTCAGATATAGGTGTTAGTTCTATAACAGATTCAACAGCAACGGTAGCATTTACAAATAATTTAGGAACAACAGCAACATATAGTTTATATGTTATGACAGTTTCTTTACCGCAAACAATAGCATTCACTGAAGTTAGAAATAACCCAGGTGCTGTTGTAAGCTTTAATGCAACGGGCTTATCTGCTGAAACAAGTTATGTAGTTAAACTTGTAATAAACTTAAATGGGTTTACAACGTATTGTGATGATGTTCCTTTTGAAACAGCTCAAGCAGAAACACCACAAATATGTAATCAATATAGAGTTGAAGGAATAGCAAACCAATCAACAGCATTTCAATATGTTAATTGTGACGGATTTCCTGACCAAACTATATTATTTAGTGCTGAACCAGATGTAAGACCGGTTATAACTATATGTGCGCGTGCTTACACACCTGTACCAGGTGTAACAGTAACTCTTGAACAAATATGTCTACCTCAACCTTAAAAAAAATATAAAATAATATGTCCTGTAATTGTAATAAAAATAGTTCAAAACCTTGTGGGTGCAAAGACAGCAGTTATGCTACACCTTGCGGATATACAGAATGTTCAGTAGGTAATGAACGTTGTGATGATGTTCAATGTACTGAGTGTGTTAGTTATTGTGGAACTTCTTTTCAAATAGAAACAGCAGCAGGTATTTTTAAAATTCAATCAGGAGAAAGACTTGATCAGATTTTACAAAAAATGGCTTTAACAATGGTTAATGGTTTAGGCGCATGTACTGCAGATAATGTACATCATGCTCCTTACAATGTATATGCTCAAGGAATTGAAGCTAATAAAGCTACTGTAGTGTGGAATGGTGCTTCATCTTTAAGTGCAAGTTTTAATGTTCAGTATGATACAGTAGTAACACCTTCGGGATGGACTACAGCTAATTTAACTCCTATTTCAGTTCTTGAATCAAAGTTTGAAATAACAGGATTAACTACAGCAACAGATTATAAAATAAAAGTGCAATCTTTATTTGGTGGAGTCTATTGTGACTCAGTTGAAATATTGATTACTACTTTATAAAATAACAACAGAGAAGTGGTGGTTTGTTGGTTTTCTACTACTAACGTTGGAGAGGCTCCGTTTAGGGGCCTCTTTTTTTTATTAGAAGAAATTCATTATATTTGGTAAATTTAAAAATCTTCATTATTATGCAAAACCTCAAGGAACAAATAAAAGAAACTTTAAAGTGGAAAAAACATCCCACATATTGTGCAGCTAAATTAGGTATTTTAGAATCAGAATATGTAAAGCTTAAAAAAGAAGTTCTTTTAGAAAGAAGGTTATCTAAAAAAAAGAAAAAACATTTACAGAAAATATCACAAGATGTTAATGTTACAGAGGCAATAGATCTTGATAAAGGTACAGGGAAAATATCTGGTACATTTAATCATGAACCAAAATCAGCAGAAGAAATAATATCATTATTAAAAATTGATACTTCAATATGGAAATTATCTCAATATTGGAATAAGCAAATGGGAGACCATTGGCGCGTATCAGCCTTAATATCAAGAGTTAAGGAAACTTCATCAAGTGATTTTGAAAAATTATTAGAATCTTGGACTCCCAAAACTTATAAAATACCTAAAACCAATTCAGGTATAGTACAAAATAAAGAAAAGGTTTGTGGTGTAATTTCATTGCAAGATATTCATTTTGGTAAAGAAGGTAATGAAACAATAGATAAAGATTTTGAAGACACAATTATAAACTTATTAGAAAGAGCTACACCAGCTCACTCTATAGATACAATGTACTTTGTTGTAGGAGGTGATTTAATCAACATGGATACCTTTCATGGCACAACTACAAGCGGAACTCCTTTAGACAATTGTATGAGCTCTACAGAGGCTTATATGAAGGCCTTTGATGCAATGCATTGGGCAATTAATTATATCAAAGCTTTTTGTAACAAATTAGTAGTGGTTTATGTTCCTGGTAATCATGATAGATTATCATCTTTTCATTTAGCACACGCGCTTTCTAAATCAATTACTTCTGATGAAATAACTTGGGATGTAAAATATGAAGAAAGAAAAGTACATGTTTGGCATAATAACTTTAATGCATTTGAACATGGAGATAAGCGTAGTAAAAACAACCCTTTAATATATGCATCAGAATACCCAAAGGCATGGGGTGATACTACAAACAGAACATTATTTAAAGGTCACATACATACTGATAGAAAAGTAGAGTATATGACATCAAATGAAACAGCAGGCTTTATAGAAAAAACTTTACCTAGTTTAGGTAAGACTGATTATTATCATTATTCAAATAAATTTGTTGGTAATAGAAGATCAGGTAAGTTAGAGTTACAACACCCTACAATGGGTAACATTTGTGAATTAACTTACCAAGCTTTGTAAAGAAGCACGTTTTAGCTTTCATAAGTGAGCTTTTTTTTGTAAATTAATAATGTAGTAAGTATGATAAATAATTTTAAGAAGCCTGATTTAAATGCTCCTAGGTATAGGAAGAAAACATTAGGTCTTCTCAATAAAGAAACATTTAAAGAATTTAAAGAGCGTAAACCCTTATATGCCCATATTGATGATGCTAAGTTAAAACAAATAATTAAGCTATACAATAGAGCATTGTGGGAAGGAGTTATAAAACATAGAGAAGGTGTAGAGTTACCAGACTCATTGGGTTATTTATTTATTGGGACTTGCCCACCGGCAAAAACAGTAAACATTGATTATTCAAGATCTAATGAATATGGTAAAGTATTAAGAAATAAAAATTGGGATACAGACGGAAACATAGGAAAAATATTTTACACAAATTGGTCAACTAAGTATAAGTTCAAAAACAGAGAGTTATGGTCTTTTGTTGCCAACAGAGAATTTAAAAGAACGGTAGCACAAGAATATCCTCTGAACTGGACAAAGTATTTAAAAATGCAAAGTAAGATAAAAGTTTCACAACTGTATGATCCAAATTTAACTTCAACTACAAAAACACTGAAGGACTATGATGAATTTGAAACATAGACACAATGACAAATATAGGAGAAGTTATATCAAGAGTACGTGGTCAGGTAAAAGCAGAGTCCCAGGACGCTTTTGTTACTGACAGATACGTATATAGTTTAATTTTAAAGTTTGCACAACTTTTAATTAGAAGACAAGATCACGCAAATAAGTTATTAAAATTTAGTGCAATTTGGAAAACACTTCCTTTTATAGAATTAATTGAAGTAGATAAAGTAGAAGCTCATTGTACAGGCATCCAATCCGGATGTACAATAAAACGTACAAAAACTAAACTTCCTAAAATGCTAGAAGGTTATTGGGGAGCTTTAATAAGAACTGTAAGTTCTATTGATGGCTCTACTGAACTTAAAGCAACACAACCAGGAACATATACCTCACTTACTAAAACAACCTCATTCAGATACAATAAGCAAAAATATTTTTGGTATATGGATGGGTATTTATATTTACCTGATTTAGAATGGGATGCTATAAAACTTGAAGGAGTTTTTGATGATGATATATCTGATTGGCTTTGTGATAGCAAAGATGAATGCACTCCACGTTATGAGCAGGCAATGAATATACCAGAATCACTTTTTGCAGAAATAGAAAGTCAGGTATTGCAAGTAATGATGAGTACTGTAAGAATTCCTTCTGAAGATTCTGATAACAAAATTAATTTACATAGATAATGGCAATATCACATAAATATAGAACGTTTGATTCATTGATGGAAGATGTTTCAATTGACTTTTCAACATATGCTTTGGAAGGAATGATTGATGCAGCTCAATTAATTAAAGTAGCAACAAGAGTAAACTATGACTTAGGGTTAAAAATACATAGAACTAAAGAAGTTATTTTAGATGTTGAACATAACAAAGCAAGATTACCTCATGACTTTGCATATTTAAATTATGCATTTGTTACAGGAAATTATACCATAGAACATACAATGCCATCTGGTACACATGTTGAAACAGTAGGTGTAGATTATGTACCTGCTCCAGGAAGAACAGGTCCTTGTGAAGATGCTTCTTGTAATGACGTGTGTGTAATAAAAGATTGTCCTGATGGGACAGGTTATAAATTAGTACATCAAACATCAAGTGCAGAGTTTAGAACTTACACTGCATTTAGCCCTTTAACTATTACAACTGTCAATGATGCAACATGTGATTCAGCGGTTTTAAATCAAAGATCACAAAACATAGCTGAAATAAAAGATGGGTTTATTAAAACTAATTTTAAGACTGGTAAAGTATATATAAACTTCCAAGGAGCAATGGAAGACAATGACGGTAACTTATTGGTATTAGATCATCCTTATTGCAATGAATATTATGAGTACGCTTTAAAACAAAGAATTCTAGAAAATATGATGTTTGCAGGAGAACCTGTAAATAATCAACTAGGCCTTATAGAGGGTAGATTAAGAGCTGCTAGAAATAATGCATTAAGTTTTATAAATACACCAGACTTTGCTGAACTTAAAAAAATGTGGGAAGTGAATAGAAAAGCACAATACCATAACTATTACAATATGTTCAAAAGCACACCTACAATAAGATAACACCATGGCTAAAAAAAGAGCTAGTACACAGGCTAAATCAAAGGCTCCAGGTCTTCAAAATACATCTTCAGTAGATAGCAGGATGTTTACAAAAGGCATGAGCAAAGATATGAGTGCTTCTTTTCAAAGTAAGGAGCAATGGTTTCATGCGCGTAATGCAGCTAACAATTCTGTAGATGGGGATGTTGGTCTCATTGGTAATGAACCAGCAAACTTAGAATGTGCTAATATACCTTACACAATAATAGGAGCTATTCATCTATATCAGGATAGCTGGGTTCTTTTTGGTACAGATAATATTAATTCTGAAATAGGATTGTTTGATGATAGCAAGTGTGAATATACATCACTTGTTAATGATACGTGTTTATCTTTTAATAAATTACATTTAATTGTTGGTGCTTCTAAAGAAAACTTTGACTGTACTTGGCAAATATATTGGGATGATGGTAACAACCCATCAAGAACTTTAAATATAAATGACATACCTTATATTCAAAATGAGGTATCAGAAGAAGGAGCTGATTGTGTTATATATGAAGACACAAATGATTTAGATTGTGAAAAAATTAGACTTGCTCCTTTATTAGATACGCCTTGTGTACATATAGAAAAATCTATTAGTGGTGGTCAATTAAGAAATGGATCATATCAAGCTTTTGTTGCTTACACAGTAAATGAACAAAAAGTTACTGATTATATTGGTGTATCAAATGTGCAATCTTTATTTGATCACAGAGGAAATTCAGGTGCATTAAAAATAAATGTAACAAATTTAGATATAGAATTTGATTATTATGAATTAGTAATACTATCTAATAATCAAGAAAATACCGTAGCTAAAAAATTAGGATTATATAGTACTGAGCAATCAGATATTGAAATAGATTATATAGATCAATCTTTAGTTAGTGTTCCATTAGAGCTTATTCCTTTAATGAATCCGGCATATGAAAAATCAGATGCAATGTATATTGTAAATGATTGGCTTATAAGACAAGGACCTACAGAAAAATTTGATTTTAACTATCAACCATTAGCAAATCAAATTAGATCTAAATGGGTTTCTGCAGAAATGCCTGCTTCTTATTATTATAATGGAGGTAACAAAACAGGTTTAATGAGAGATGAACAATATGCATTTTTTATAAGGTGGATATTTAATACAGGTGATAGATCTAGCTCTTATCATATTCCAGGTAGACCTCCATCAACAAACGGTATAACTCAATTTGGTCAAGTAGTAAATGAAACAGCAACAGCTGGTGGAACTAATACATTAAGCAGTCAAGAAAAGAACTTTCAAGTTTATAATACAGCTACTATTATACCGGGCTCTAGTGAAATATTAGAAGATGGAACTAGTGTTATTGCTAAAGGTTACATGGGTTATTGGGAATCTACTGAAAAATATCCAGCAACAAGACCTGATATTTGGAATAGTTCTTCTGATCCTATTTGGGGAAATGTTTCACCAGATAATGATTTATGTGGAAAATATATTAGACACCATAAAATACCTACTGAAGAATTAAGTTCTGATTTGCATTTATCTACAACCAATGGAAACTCAATAAGAATAATTGGTGTAGAGTTTGAAAACATAAAACCACCTTTAGATAATGATGGAAACATTTTAACAGATATAGTTGGTTATGAAATATTAAGAGGATCACGTGAAGGGCATAGATCTATTTTAGCTAAAGGTATATTTAAAAACATGAGGGAATATGATATTCCTGCAGGTGGTCAAACTTTAGGTAATTCTAAAGGTTTATATCCAAACTATCCTTATAATGATTTAAGACCTGATGTATATTTCCATGATGGTGCTAATAATAATAGAACAGATGGTTGTGATTCTTGGAGTCAAAGTGTTTTTTCTAATTCTGGTTTTAAGCCTTTAACTGGATATAAAAAAGATTATTTTACTTTTCACTCTCCTGAGTTAAATTTTAGAAAGCCTTTTTTAAATGCTTTTGAAACTAGAATCTATGGTGAAGTTTCAGGTAAGTCTGTAGGGCATTTTATAAAATCTGAAAATCATCCTCAAAATAAATTAATAAGAAACGGTGGTGCTGTTATTGCTGCAATTATTGGAATAGGTTATGCTATTAATCAAGTGCAAGGTACTAAAGGGACTGTTTATGCTGGTGAAACATTTGGTCCATTTCCACCACCTCTAGGTCCTTATTTTGGATTTGCAGGTCCTGCCGGTGTAGGTAGTTCTTATCCAAACCCCGGATACGTTCTTGCTTTAGGTGTATTTGAAGGAGTTGGAGTAGCAACAACTATAACTGATATTGTAATTGATGCTCTTATTAGTGACTTAACGCAGGTTACTAGTATATGGGATGGTGGTGTAACTGATTGGGGGGTAAACTACTCAGATCATTTACTAGATAAAAACAAAGGGTTGATACCTGGAATACAAGGTGGTAGAAAAGATACAACTTATTCATATAATACATCAAGTTCAAATTTACCAAAAGTATTTAGAGCACTTTTAGGTGTTCCATTGGGTGCAGCAAACATTGCAATTGGAGCTCAAGAAATAATTGATTTAATATATAATTTAGTAAAAGAAGAAGATTTTGCTTTTAAATATAATTCACACGGGTTTTATAATAATTTTACACCTTCTTCTAGTAATGATATATTCAGAACTAAAAATTTAAATGCCAACTACATTGGGAGTTCTTTTCAGCAATTTCAAGGTTTTAAAATAAATAATTTATTTAGACCAGATACGGTTGCAATAGCAACAGCGGATGAATTAAATGACCCGTCTGTAATAGACAAATCTAGATTTACTATAGGTGGAGATGCTGATAATAGTTATGGTGATAATTATATAAAAAGTCCTGATCAAGAACAGAAAAAAAGTATATCTGCTAGATATGGAGGATTAAAGTTTGAGTTTGAAAATCAATATGGTCAAATTGACGGTATTAAACAAATTCAAATGAAAGGCTGTACAGAACTAATTGTACCAGAATATCCTAATCAACCATTTACATCAAAGCCTATATTTGGAGGTGATGTATATGTTAATAGATATACTGAAAAAAATATAATGCCTATTTTTGCAGATTTTTTAAATGGCCAGCCTGATCAATTTACATATGATTATTTACAGCGTGTTAATATTCCTTATCCAAGATTTTGGATGGACACAAGAAAATATGATACTACATCATTAGGTTTAGAAGTTGCAACTTTAGGTTTAGGTTCTTCTAGTGATCCATTACCAAATGATTTATTTTATTTAGATAGAGGTAGTAATTCTTGTCCTTCTACTATAGAAGGTTTATTAGGATTACCTAATGATCCAAATCCTTCTTTTGCTATGAGGTATGCTTATATGTATACTCACGTTAATGGAGTGCAAGACTTTTTTGTAGAATCAGAATATAATCTTTCACAAAGAGATTGGGATGATACTCCTGCAAAACGTCATTATGATGTTTATGATTATACAAATACAGATGATTTATTTCATGCTGATATTCAAAAAGAAGATAACTTTTATAAGTATGATTTATCATTAAGTATTAGTAAAATGATAACTCAAGTTACATCTTTTGGTAATGTACAACCTAGAGATTATGATCCTTACGTTGCAGAAAATTGCTATCAGTATTATCCTAAAAGACTTATATATTCTTTACAAGCACAAAAAGAAGCAAAGAAAGATTTTTGGAGAGTGTTTTTACCAAACAATTATAAAGATTTTAAAAGTGAAGTAAATGTAATAAAGCCTATAAGTAAGAGTGGTGCAATTATATTATTTCCTTATCAATCTCCTGTAATGTTCCAGGGTGTAGATCAACTGCAAACAGACTTAGGGACAAAACTTACAATAGGTGACGGTGGACTATTTAGTCAACCTTTACAGAATATTGCAAACTCTGATTTATCCAATGAATATGGTTCATCTGAAAGCATGAGATCTGTAGTAAATACACCTACAGGAATATACTACATGTCACAAGCTCAAGGTAAGATATTTCATTACACAGGAAAGCTTGACAATATTTCTAATAAAGGGATGAAATGGTGGTTTAATAAATACCTCCCATCTATTCTTGTAAAACAGTATCCAGAACTTGAATTTAGTAAGTTATCTGATAACCCTGTTATTGGAATTGGATGTCAAAGTATATATGATGTCAATGATGATATAGTTTACTTTATGAAAAAAGATTATAAAGTAAAAGAAAATTTAATACCTGGTTCAGGTGGAGGAGAAGTACATTTTGTTAATGATGGATTTGTGTATAAGACATTACCGGCAAGTCCTGGTACACCAATAAAAGTAGGTGACCCGCTTTATTTTGAAGATGCTTCTTGGACAGTTTCTTATGATGCTAAATCACAAGCATGGATTTCATTTCATGATTGGCATCCTGAACTTGCACTACCTAGTATTAATCATTTTTTAACTACACAGACAGTTGCTAATGAATCACCCACATGTCCTCCGGGATATACTTTTAATCCTGCAACAAACTTGTGTGAAAAAATTTATAGTGAAGTAGAACCAGCAACAGTAGTAGTAGAAGAAGTACCGGCAACAGTAGTAGATAATACAGTAAATTGTACACTAGATATTGTAATAGCAATGGATTGGTCTACAAGTACACTTGGTGCACCCATAGCAGCACAAAGACAATTTGTAGCTCAGTTTTTAGGTAGTCCTGAAGTAACTGCAGGTTTAGCTAATGGTACATTTCAAATAGGATTTACAAAATGGGGAAATGCAAATTTCACACAATCATTTAATCCTGGTGGATTTTCAATGCAAAGTACCGGTTTAAATATAGCTGCTGTAAATGCATGGTATGCTCCAAACCCTACGTCAGGTACTGACATTCCAGTAGGTATGGCACATGCAGATAGTATTTTAAATAATACAGCATCTTCTCAGTTAGGAAATAGATTAGGACAACCTGGTTTTACAAGAGTAATGATTTTTATGACTGATGCTGCATGGACAGCTGGTACTCCTAACGGTTGTCAATATCAAAATCTACCTCAGTATAATGTTACTAGTGTTTGGTGTAATACATCAAATTTCCCAAATGCAAATGCAGTAGCTATTATAAATCAAATTACTTGTAATGATCCAACGCAAGATTTTGTAATGATTGCAGATGGATCTCAACCTAATAATACATCAGCTGTTATATCAACTGCAATTGCTGGTGCTATATGTGGTGCACCTCCTACATGTGAATGTCCCGAAGGTTATGAGGTTGTGTATCCTGATTCTAATAATAATTATACTTTATCTGAAGGAGATTGTACTGTTGCAAACCCTCCTATTTGTAGAAAAGTAGAATGTAATTGTCCAGGTCCAGCATTTCCAGAAGCTAGTACTACTGAAACTGGAGTATGTGATGATGTATATTTAACTAATGTATTAGGAACAGGTAGTCCAAGTTATATTAATTTTAATCCATTAACTTGTAATTATTTTGGATCATTTTCAACTCAACCTAGTTTTGAATCAGGATCTTTATGGAGGCATAATGTTAGGTGTGATTTATTTTCTAATTACTATGGTGTAGATTACCCATGGGAAGTAGAAGTAATAGAAAACACAGGTCAAATTGTTAACACTATTAGAAGTGTTGAATACCAATTGGAATCTTATGTATATAAAGGAGATTTACTACTTGCTTGTGGAGATGATAGATGGCATGATTTAGATTTTAACTTTGATGAAAGTATTATATATAATTCAGAACAAGTATCTGGATTATTAAAATTAGACTTAACACCAAAAGAAGATCCGTTTGCAGCACTACAATATCCTATTATAGGAACTAATGATATTAGAATTCTATATTCTAAAGAAGAACAGAAGTATAGATTTAATCAGTTCTGGGATATTACTGATGATAGAGGTGAGTTTACAGGTATTCAAAGAAGTAAGTTTATTACTCAAATGAATGGTTACATAAAAGATCTTAATGCCGCTAATTTAAATTATGCTAAAGATCCATTGCAACATAAAAAGTTCAGACACTATTATAATAAATTACTATTAAGACGTAATGTATCTGGAGATAGAAAGATGCTTCTTAAAATAGCAAACACTAAATTAAATATGTCCATTAGATAATGAAAAAAAATACTGAACATAAAGAAAGCAGAGGTTTACCCGGAGGCCCAAATGAATACATAACACATGTATCAAATTTGTTTTCAACAGAAGGTTATAAAAGAAATTCACCTGATGTAAACAATCCTTATAATATCATACCATCTGGTAATATTACTATGGAAGGTGTAGACTTTCCTGTATATGGTAGAGACAACTTAGGTAATGAACAAATAATGAAGCCTGGTGGTAACTATCAGTTTCCAGGAGATAGTGTGTTAGAAGTACCTATGGTACAGACAGGTTATGAAGTTCCAAAAAGACAAGGTGTTAGGGACAATGGAGATGGCTCTGAGTCCACACATCTTATGGCAACTGAAACTTTAGATGGTAAAAATTGGTTTTCTTTTCCTACACTATTTCAAGACCCGGATGGTACTTGGATAGACATGTCTACTAAACCTTGGAAAGAAGCATATAAAGAAGCTCAAAGAAGAGGTGAGGTTATAGACTTTGGAACAGATAAAGAAAGTGCAATAAAGTTTGGTAAAGGTTCTTGGAAACCTAAAGCTCAAGATGGTACAGAAGTAGAAGAAAAATCTGTTTGGGGTCTTGTTAAAGAAATGGCAAAAGTACCAGCAGCTAATATATCTAACTTATTAGGTGTAATGGGAATACCTGCAAATCTTATAGCAGAGGCTACTGAATCATTTACAGGACGTGGTGATGGTGAGTTTAATTTTATGAACGCTATGCCAAGCTTTGCAACACCAGGATCAGATGATGAAACATTTACATTTACAAATCAAAATGGTACACCTGTAAAAAATGTAGCTGGATTAAAAGATGCAAATGGGAATCCATTGGTAGAAAATCCTGTAGGTGCATTTATTACCAACTTAGCAACTGATCCAAGTACATACGTAGGAGCAGGTGTAGCTAAGAATCTAATTAACAACGTTACACAAGCAGGTTTAAAAAAAGGTTTGAAAAAAACAATAGCAAAAGAAGTTGTAGAAAATACAGTTAAAGTTGCAGATAATGTTAAACCTAGTTGGTCAAGAGGAGTTACAAACTATGGTAGATCACCAGAAGGTATTCAGGATGCTTTAACATCTATGAAATCACAAGGAAAACATTTAGATGAAATTGGTTTTAATGCTAATGATGTAATTTCACCTAATGTAATTAATCATGGAAATAAATTTGGTAGACAGATTGCAGAAGTAGCATTGCCAAATGGTCAATCACAATTATTTTACAAATCAAGTGGATTAGCTGGAAAAAAAGGAGCAGGAAAAACAGGAACTACTGAAGGATTATGGCAACCGTATGGTGGACACGCATCTACAGGTGCAACAGACAACTGGTTTATTAAGGATGCTGGTTATGAAAACTTTTATGATAGCAATAGTTTTAAAGGTATAGCTAATAAACTAGATGAAATAGAATCTGGTTGGGACATGAGCAAACAAGTTTTAAAAAGCAAATTAAAGTATGGAGGTATACCAAAAGCACAAGATGGTAATGGAGAAGACAAAGTTGATAATTCTAAAATATTAGATTATAATAATATATCAAACTATATAGTAGAAACCAGAGGTGGAACAAAAGATACATGGGGACAATTAGCAGATACAATTGCATTTCATGAATCAAGTCCGTGGTCAAGAATGGATCCAAAAGCTAAACAGTATCAAGGTGGGCCTGGTAGAGGGTTATTTCAATTTGAAGGTGAATCATTTAATACAGCATTAAAAAGATATAAAAATGTTGCAGATGCAAAAGGATATACTATAAAAGATAGTATTGTAAATGCTACATCAGCTGATCAGTTGTCATCAGAAGATCAATACGCATTGTTTTTTGCAAATTTAATAGAGTCAAAAGCTAAGTTATCTGATTTTACAAATGGTAATTTATCTCCTGTAGATCTTTGGTTACAGGGTCATAAAAATGTAGAAGCTGAAGGTGACCGTGCTAGTTTTTTAGAAAGTAAAAAAGCAGCAGAAAAAGAAGGTATTAAGAATGGCTATAAATCATTTCAATATGGTAATGGAGAATGGAGAACCGCAGTTCAAGATAATACAAGAGTTGCCACTAGACGTGTGATACCAAATCTTGGTAAACCAGAATTTGAGCCAGCTTCAAAATTACAAGAATTTTTAAAACAAGCAGGTGCTGATTATGTAAACAATCAAATGTTAGACACAACAGTAGTAAGAGATAATACTGCTATAACTCAGAAGCAATTACCTTTTATAAAAGATGGAAATCTTAATGAGCCACTTAGCCCAGAAGAGTATAACAGCGTAATAGCTGATTTGGACAAAGAAAGTAGATTAGAAAAATCAAAATATAAAAGACCTAATTTAGTTTCTGATTTTACTAAGAGCTCAAATGATTATGCAAGAGGTTGGAAAGATATGACAAATGCTTCTCCTTCTGAAGTTGAAACTTTACAAAAAGATTTATTAAGTAAAGGATATGATATAGGAGCAACTGGAGCAGATGGAGATTATGGAGCAAAAACATTTGCCGCTCACAAATCTATGATAGATGATGTAAATTTAGCACCATCAGCAATATCAAAATATTATAAAAATTACAATCCTGATAATAAAGAAGAAGTATTAAGGATTCAACAAGACCTTGTTGATAAAGGATTTATGTCTGCTACACTACTTAATAAAGAAGGTTCAAGTATAGATGGTAAGTTTGGTCAACAAACAAAAGAAGCTTTACAAGCTTATAACACAAAAAAAACTGAAGAAGATCCAAATGCTTTAGTGTTTGACTTTATACCTAGTAAACTAAAAGATGGAAGATGTGCTGCCGGAATGTGTAGTATATTGGAAGGTAATAATGTTATGACAGAGTCTTTAGGTATTAAGTATAAAAATGCATGGGACATATTTGAAAACATGAATGATGTTGAAAATAGTAAATCTGTTTTTAATATATATGATGACAAAGCATTTGATAATGCTACGTCCGCAGAAGATATAAAAAGAATAACAAAAGAAGTAAAAAGAAAAAAACAAACAAAAGCAAGTGATTACAAAACAGGTGATATTGTTGGATTATATTGGGATGGTTCAAGTCATCATGAAGAAACATTAAACTCAAAAACACACAATACACATACTGGATTTGTATCAGATGTTATTGATGGTGTTCCAATTATTACACATAATGTAAATGGTACAGTTTTACAACAACCATATGATGAATTAGTTACTGGATGGATAAGAAGACCTAAAGAAGATATTAAAGTTAATTCAACTTATAATGTTGATGGTATTGAAGATATTGAAATTGATCCATCTACAATAAGAAATTTATCTTTAAGATATCAATCAGGTGATTACGAAGGAGAAAGACTTACACAACTTGAAAATGTATTTAAAAGAGCTAAATATAATTCAACTAAAATACCAGAAATATTAAATTCTTCTGTAGACCCTAAATGGTTAGAGTCAACAATAGTTGGTATAACTGGTGCAGAAACCGGGGTAGGTGCATCTGTTCCAAGAAGTAAGGAAGATGCGGGGTATGTTAAAAATATGGTCTATGATTACAAAGGTTATAAACCTAAAGACGTTTCATTAGGAATAGGTAAAACTAAACTTACGGCATTAGATAATTTTGCAAAGAGTTATTTTCAAATTAATAGTGCTGATGATTTAGGAAAGTCAGATGATAAAGCAATTGACGCAATAACTTATTTGATTACAAAAAATTATGAAACGTTTAAAGATTATTCAAACACTTACCCTGAATTAAATTTAGCAGAAGAAGATATTAGAAACATGTCAATTCTAGCTTATAATCAAGGAACAAATAGACTTTTAAAAACAGGTAGAGTTGCTGATTCAAGAAATGCTGAAACTGAAGTTCAAGCTTTAAGAGAATTATATGATGCTACACTATTAGATATTAATTCAACTAATTATAAACATTTACCTATTATAGGTGATGCTGCTTTTAAAGTGGGTCAAGTGCTACCAACAGGAATGCCTGGATCTGTAAGACCGTCTGATTCCTATATTAAAAAAGTAAATAAATACAGAACAGATTTATTTCCTGAAAATTATGCTTATGTGGAAACACCCGCTAATGACTTTGAGCCATCAACTATGGCACATGGAGGAGAGCCTAAAAGTAAAGTGAATGAATTAACAATGTATAAGAATTATATGAAAGGCATGTATGATAATACAAACATGCAAAAACAAGCTCAAAAAGTATATGATAAACTTAATAGAGTTTATCTTAGGAAAGCAAGGCTAGGTGGGACAACTTCTCCCAACTATATAATGAGCAATATTATTAGGGAAACCGCTTAATTATTTGTATATTAATAGTATGATATGATGGAAAAAGAACTAAATAAAATAAGTTTATACCAGGAAGGTGGAGCTGTAAATAAAACAGTTAATGACGTTCCTTTGCAAGAACTTTCAGCAGAAGTACAACAACGTATTGAAGCTGGTGAAGAGCCTGCACAAATTCTTGCATCTTACTTGCAAGAAGGTATAGAGCCAGATCAATTAAACATTGTCTTTGAAGAAGCAGGTTATGATCCATCTAAATTTGCAGATTTACTGTTAGGTGCTGAACAAATAAAAGCAGCACAAGAACAGTCTATGCAAGCGGAACAGCCTGGACAAATGCCAGGTAATGTAGCTGAAGGTCAGTCTGCTGATCCACAAGCAGAACTTCTAGAACAACTTGACAATGTTGAAGTACCTCAAGCAAATGTTGGTTTTGAAACTACTGCTAGAGGGCCTATAGATAGACAACCTAATCAAGGTTATAGACCTATATACTCAACACCGTATCCAAAAAAGAACAGCTTAATTAATGCAGCATATATGCTAAATGATTTTGTTGGTGAAATGGAAAATACTTTTAGTGATTGGGATGGTAAACAAGCTAGATATAAACAAAAACAACTTGGTAATAAATCTTATGAAGTAGATTTTGGTGATAATGATAAAGCAAATTATGCTGTAACTTTAGAAGATTTAAATGATGGTGTAGTAAAAACACGTCAAGAAAAAGCAGCAGATTTATTTAAGTATTCAGAGTTTGATTTTAATCCAGAACTTAATAAGTTTACAGGCAACATGGCTTTTAGTCAATTAGAACTTGATGCTATACCTAAAAATCAAAGATTACAACACGGTCAGACAATTGCAGACATTACTTCTGGTATAAAAGAATATGGTGAGGATAATGCATTTATGGTTGCTAATGCTTTAAAAAATGAAAGTGGTGTATACGGTAAAGACGTAGTTCTTAGTTATGATGATAACGGTAATCCAATATCAAAATCTTTAGAAAATCTAACAGAAGAAGAAAAAGCTAAACACAGAGGTAGATATAGAGATATGGTAACAGGACAACGAGGTGCTCAAAAAGCTCCTGGTTTTTCTCCATATGTATATAAAGGCTCAACAGATGCTCCATTAACTACAGCTGCTGCAAATCAGCCAAGTATGATGGCGGTGCCAAATTCTAGTAAATCTCCTGTTGCAGATCAACCAAGCTTTAAAGAATGGTACGTTAAAAATTCAACAAGTCCTATGCTTCAAGGTAAAAGTCAAAATGACTTAATGCTTATGTATGACAATGCTGAGTTTAGATATGGTGGTACACCATTACCTAAAGCTCAATTTAACATACCTGATTGGATGTATGGTAACAAACAAGATGTTCCAGTAGGCCCAATGGGACCAACTCCTTTACAGCAAGAGCAACAAAATTTTCAGATACCTAATAGCATGGGTGACTTTTTACAAAGTGCCTTAAAAACAGATTATAATAGAGATACTCAAGCAGTAAAAGATTCTCAGTTACAACAAAGTGTTGCTAACCCACTACAGGTTAATACTCCATTAACAGCTGCAGATGAACCAGCTGCAGATAATACAAGCGCACAACCTACTGTTAAAAGAAAAAGATCTGTAGGTAATGCAATAGATCAAGCAGAAACGTTTATTAAAGATAGTCCTGTTATGAATGCTGTAGGTGATATAAGCAAAGGTCTTGTAATGGGTGCTAATTTATTAACTGCATTTACAGATCCTACTGATCAACTAGATGATCTAAGAGGTCAAACAAACGCAGATAAAGTTTATGCTGTAACAGACGTACCTAATGCTCAAGGAAACTTTGATGTAAACAGTGGCTTACAAGAACAAAATAATCTAGTTGATTATTATTCAAAGTATGGGAGAGAAATATATAAAGCTGGCGGTGGGTTTGAACCACACATGATGTTTGATCCTAAAACAGGAAAAGGTTATAAAGCAAATAAACCTGGTGACCATGAAAGAATGTCTAAGATGGGTTTCATACATCAAGATGAAATGCAAACAGGTGGAGAAATAGAAGTTGATAATGATACACTAGCTGCATTAATAGCAGCAGGTGCTGATATAGAAATGTTATAATTATGGCAAAGATTAAAATAAACAAACTACCAAAAGGCTTTAAAATTAAAGATGGTAAAGTTGTAAAAGAAATGCAACAAGGTGGTATGACTGGAAGTCAATTTGATTATGGTTTAGCTACAGGTGGTTCTTCTATGGAGTCATCTAATTCTTTTACAGAAGGTGATATGAAATATTCATTAACTTCTGTACCTAGAGATATGGCTAATTTAGAAGCAGAAGGAGGGGAAACTGTTCTTACTGATTTAAATGATGATGGTCAGTTTGGTCTTTATAATATTAATGGGCCTAGACACAGTAGTGGTGGTGTCCCAATGTTTTTGCCTGAACAGTCTTTTATATTTTCAGATACTCAAAAAATGAAATTCAAAAAAAATGAATTGGCTGAGTTTGGTATTGAATCTAAAAAAGCAATGACTCCTGCAAAAATTTCTAAAAAATATCAATTAAATGAATTTATAGGAGCATTGGCTAGCCCTGATGTAGATTCTATAAAAGCAAATAGTGCAGACTTAATGATAGATAAAAATATGAAAAGTTTATCTAAACTTGCATTTGGACAAGAAGCTAAAAAACAATTTTCAGATGGGGTGCCTTTAGCGGCATACCCTTATTTAGTTTCTCAAGGTCAAGATCCTGTTGAGTTTACAGCAAAAGTTGAAAACATAAATAAACAACAGGCTACATTAAAAGCAATAAGTGCATTACCTCCAGAACAACAAGCACAGATAATGGCTCTAAGAGACATGATGGAGCAAAGTGGTCAAGGTGGTATGCAACAACAGATGCCTCAGCAGATGCCTCAAGAAATGGCAATGGCTCAATATGGTACAGAAATGTTACCACAAGCACAGTATGGTGTACCTACATTCCCACCATTATCAGGAGCTGGAACAAGCCCAATGGACTTTGAATCTATGCTTGACAAAGTAACACCTGCTGTTTTAAATGAGGAAACAAGAAATGCTTTAAAGAAAAAGTTAGAAGATGCTTTTAATGCAGGTGGACCAAATGGTTTAGCTGATGCATTATTAAGTGTTGAAAAACAATATACACCTAGTTCATCTAATTCAACTACCGCAGAAGAAGTTATTGCTGAAGAAACAGCCGTTACTAAAAAGGATCCTGTTACTACTCCTAAAAAGAAAAAGTCATCAGGAAAGACTAATGTAGCATGGGATCCTAAAGTTATTGCATACTATGAAAAATTAGGTATTGATGTTAATAGCATAGGTGTAGGTGAAACAAATTTTAAAGATAGACAAGGCTATACAAAAGGAAGTGGTCTTTATGGAGATGCTGCTGAAAATCAAGAAGGTTTCTTTGAAGCTTGGAAAGATAAATATCCAGATATAGAAAGTTTAAAAACGTCTATATCTTCTCAAAAAGCAGATGGTACAAATCCAGATGTAGAAAAATTCCAACATTGGATAAATGATACATATATACCAGAAGAAGTACAAAGAATTAAAGCAACGTTTGAAGAAGAAGGTAAAGAATGGACTCCTGAAATGGAAAGTACTTTAACTGCCAGTCTTAATAAAGATTATGGATTTGATCCAAACAAAAAAGGAAAAGGTTATGATGGTGATTTTGGAACATTTACTTCCTCAAGGAGACCATTAGGTAGAACGGCTAAACCAGCAGTAGAAAAAGAACCGGATCCTAAAATAGAAATTAAACCAGGTGATCCTGAATATAAGTATGAAGATCCAGACAAATCATTTTATACTCAAGACCTATTAAAAATGGGTGCTCTTGCTATGAGAGATAGAGAAATGTTTTTGCCTTGGCAACCTCAAGTTGAAATTCCTAAAGTAGATTATGTACTTGAAGAACCTACAAGACAATTGGCTGATACTAATGAGCAGTTAAATATTGCATCACAAGCTATTGGTGCATTTGCAGGACCTCAAAGTATGAATGCTAGATTAGCGCAAAGTAGAGCTAATGCATTTAAACAAAACGCAAACGTATTTGCAGGAACACATGGTAGAAATATCAATACTGTAAATCAAGGTTTAGCAATGAATTCTCAGTTAGGAGCAGCTGCAAAAAGAGAACAAAGAGATAGAAGTGTATCTCAATATGATGCTACTCAATTAACTCAGCAGAATTTCATGGATGAGAAAAATCTAGATAGAGAGCAGATGGCTGATTTAACAGCTAATGCTTATACTAATATGGCTAACACATATAGTATGAATACATTGTATCCTTATTATAATGTTGATCCAACACAAGCTGGAGCAATAGAATGGAATAATGGAGCACCGCCTTTAGCAGCTAACAAACAGTCTGGTAATAAGTTAACTCCTTATGATGAAATGACATCAAGAGCTTTAGATTTAAAAGCTAAAGGTTTAGATGGCACTACAATAAATACAATATTAGGAAAAACATATGGTAAAAATGCAACAGCTTCAACACCACAAGGTTACGGAGCGGACCCTTATGCTGATCAATTAAGACAAATGAGAAGTCAACATTCACCTAGTAGTGGATACCCAACAGCAAAAAAAGGTAAGGAAGTTAAAAAGTTTCTCCCATTTTATCTAGGTAAGATAGGTTATTAAACCTAAAAAGTGTATAAATAAAGTTTTTAAAACTTAATAAATTTTAGTAATTTAGTATTATGGCAACATACGTACCAGGATATCAAAGATATGAAAGAGAAACAACACCGTTTACTCCGGATTATAAATTCATGTCTGCTGTTTTAGACACCAGACAAGACCGTTTTGACACTAACTATAAACAGTTGAGTGATCAATACAGTAAAGTTGTTTATGCAGATATGTCAAGAGAAGACACAATAGATGCAAGAAATCAATATACTGAACAACTAATCCCTAGAATAGAGAAGCTATCAGGAATGGATTTATCCATACGTCAAAATGTTGACTCTGCTCAATCCTTATTCAAACCTTTTTATGAGGATGACTTGATAGTTAAAGATTTGGTTTTTACCTCTCAGTATAAAAGAAATATGCAATTAGCAGGTTCTTTAAAAGCATCTGCTAGTGCTGAAGAAAGAAAAAAATATTGGGCCACAGGTATTCAGGCAATGAATTACCAAATGGAAGATTTCAAAAATGACAATAGAGATGATGCTTTAAAAGCAGGTTTACCTACTTATGTAGAGAATGTAGACTTAGAAACTATGTCAATGAAGATTCTAAAGGATGCTGGTTTTGAAGATGTTGAAATGGATTTACCAGTTAAGAAAGGTGATCCTTTTATCATAAGACAAAAGAATGGTTCTCTTCAAGTACCTGGTGCTTATAACTTTTTGATGAAAACCTTAATGGAAGATCCTAAAGTTATTGATGCTTATAGAACAAGCGGTTTTGTTTCTGCAAGAAATCATGCAGAAATTGGTTTTAAAAATGGACAATACAGCAGTATTGGAGAAGGAAAGAACGCTTGGGCTCAAAGTACTTTAGAAGATTTAAGAGCTAGAAATGAAAAAGCAAATCCTATTCTTAGAAATCAATTTGAAAAAGCTTTACAAGCTAAACAAAATTGGGAACGTTATGAAAAGGAAGAAGGTATTATACCTGATAGTGATGAGCATAAAGCAATGCTTGAAGCTTTTGAGGCTTTTGAAACTTCAGATGAAGCACTAAAAAGAAATGAAGGAGACTTGCAAAGAATGGGTGAAGCAGATGAAAATACTGATGCACTAAACTTTGCTTACAACATGCTTATGAATTATAATCTAAGCAGTGACATTTTAGGAGCGGCTACATCATATAGTAAAAGAGATTATTCTCAAACTATATCAATGGAGAATCCTTATACCAAAATGCAAATACAACATCAGTATAATTTAGCTAGAGATAACAATGCAAGTTCTAATAGAAGAAATGAACTTATACTAAAAGGAAAAATAGAAGGTAACGTAAATAAAAAAGGTGAAATAATTAATCCTGCTTTTGTTGCTGCTTCTATATTTGATGGAGTGACAGGACCTGATGGAGGTTCTACAATTGCTGAAAGCACAGAAGAGATAGAAGATCCATTAGCAAGAAATGCAGAAGACTTACGCAAAAAAGAAGCTTCTGTAAATGCAAAGAAGCCAGAATTTATTACGTCTTTATTTGAATTGAAACAATCTGATTTACCTGTTGCACAGCAGACAGGTATTATTAGTATTGAGATAAACGGTAAAACAGAAACAGGTAATATAAAACAAATTACAAAATTACTTAATAAACCTGAGAACGCTGCAGAACTAGAAAATCTTTACAAGAAAAGTTTTGGTGAATTAACTGAACTTAATAAAACAAATCCTGGAGTTTTAACATCACCTGGTTATAACAGTTTAGTTCAACTTAGTGATAGAATAGCAGGAGAAACTGATCAATTATTACATTGGGATAAAGTAAGTAAAGAAACTATTCAAAAGAATTGGGATGCTTCTAAAACAATATCTAGTCTTAGCACTAAAGCTGCTACAGATGCTGGAGTACCTGAAATTGTTAATAATGGAACAGTCTTAGAAGAAGAAGAATTTATTGAACGCTATATAGCAAAAGCCAAAAAAGGTTCAATTAAAGATGCGGATTATATAGAAGGTAGAGGAAGAAGAGATGATAAAGGTAATAACACATATCAGGCTGCTACAATATTCCCTGGAATTGCAGATTATATGGATGAAAAAATTGATGAGTATGTGTGGGGTGATACAATATTTGTAGAAAATGAAGCTAGAGAAGATGCTAAAAAATATTATGCACAACAAAGACAAGTTTTAAATTCTACTTTAAATGAATCATATAATGCACAAGGATTAGATCCTGAAAATAAATTATTTCAACCACTATCTGCTGATGCTTATTTTAGAGGTGTTCAACTAGATGATATGAATGCTTCAAATTTATATACATATGGTGGTACAAAAAGTACATTTAGTATAAATTCTATAGCTGTTAATCCAGAAGTATATACAGATCTTAAAAACTTAGTGGATCAATTTAATGCTCCAGGAGAAAAAATAATTACTCCATCTGGATTATCAGATGAAGAATTAGATGGGACAAATGATGTAACTGCTAATCAAATACTAGGTGAAAGTTTAAGAGATATTAGAGGATATTTATTAGATCCTAAAGCAGCTGCTAGTAAAAAGTTTTCTATGGGTATTGAAATGAGACCTGTAGTAAAAACTTTAGAAGATGGTACAATAATGTCAGGAATGAAAGTTACTTATACTGATCAGTATTTAAAAGACTTTGCATCAACTGCAGCAAAAACTCCAGTTGGACTTCAGAGTGCTGCTGGAATTAAAAAGTATAGTGAAATAACAATGATGTTTCCACAGTCAGATGCTGTAGTAGATTTAAACTTAGACAAATATAATTTCTCTTCTGTTAATCAAAAAATTCAAATGTCTCCAGATAAAAGTTATCTTTACGACATGTATAAAGAAAATGCAGGATCATTTAGAGTATTCAATAAAGATGGTGCTTTTTATTCTTCTATGGAGATGTTAGGTGTTAATGCTACAACGGGTCTATTTGAAAAAATGGGACAGCAACCTATTCAACTAATTAGAAATGAGCAAGGGCAACCTGCTGGTCTTAATGAAGTAGATAGAATAGTAGCAAACTATAGAGCGTCTTTAGCTGATCTTAGTGCAAAAAATTTGAAAGAACAAAAAAGAATAAAACCATCAATTATTCAAGGTAAGTAATATTATGGAACAAAAAAATCAAGACGGCCTGACTGTTCCAGAAGCAGCTCAGACCCAAGTATCTCCCAACACAACTATTTCTGAAACTTGGAATCCTGAAAATTTTGAGTTTCAACCTATAGATGAGTTGTTTGATTTCCCTGCTGATTATGATGATCAAGTTGCAGATGAATTCAAACGCACAATGCAAGATATTGTACCTACAGTAAATCTTTTAATTCCTTCTAATGTGGGGATTAAAAATACACCTGAAAGTAGTTTTGATAATTTTAGTAAAGTTTTTAATAATCCTAATAGTTACATGCAAGGTGTAAGTAATGAACCTTTGTATGAACAACCTTTAATCTCAGGAGCTAAAAGTTCAGGTTTTGACAGGGTAAGAGATCATTATAAATTTGATGAATTAGGTTATAATCCTTTAAGGGATAATGAAAAATATTATAATCAAAATAGTTCAGCTACAGCAGAATTTTTTACTAGACAAGTACCTTATTGGTCAGATGGTTTAGGCTCAGGTTTTATGTCTGGCTATAGAGCTATTGGAGATTTATTTGATGATGATAATTATTGGATGGATGCAGACTATCAATCTTCTTATGAGTTTGCAGAAGCTAATAGAATGGGTAGTAGTACAAGAGGTGGATTTGGTGGAGGTGCCGCAAATTTATTTTTACAAACAGGATATACATTTGGTATATTAGGTTCTATTGCAGCTGAAGAATTAGCATTAGCTGCTGGTTCTGCTGCTTTAAGTTCAACTGGTGTTGGAGCACCTGCAGGTATTGGTGCATTTCTAGCAGGTACCGGTAGAAATTTTGTTAGAGGTATTAAAACAATGGGTAATCTATTTGATGTAACTAAAGCTGTTAAAGCTGGTGGATCAATATTAGATTCTATTAGAGCTGTTGAATCTGCGCGTGATGCATTTACTGCAATAAGAGCTGCAGGTGCTGCACCTTTTAGATTAGCAGGAACAGTCTTTGCACCTGAAACAATGGCTGCTATAAAAGCAATGAAGTCTGCTGAAAATACAGCAAATGGAATTACTTCTGTAGCTAAAATGTCTAAAGGATTTGGAGCTTTTTACAGAGACATGCGTTCAATTAACTTTGCAATGAGTGAAGGTAAAATGGAAGCTGGTTTTGCTTTTAATGAAATTTATGCTGAAGGTGTAAGAATTAAGTCAGAAGAAAATGGAGGCGGTGATCTAACAAGAGAACAGTTAGAAGAAATTAACACAGATGCTTTAAAAGGAGCTACTGAAACATTATGGTTAAATGCTCCTGCTATTTTCTTAACTAACAAGCTTGTACTTGGAACAGCTTTAAAAGGTTTTTCTCCTACGTTAAGAAGAATCTTTAGTGATAAGCTTCCTGGTTTTGCAAAAAATATAGTTAGAACTAAAGGAGTTAGAACTAAAGGTGGTGGATTAAGCAAAGGTTTATATACTGATGTTACTCCTAAAACCTTAATGGGTAACTTTTTAAACATTAAAAGACTTAAAGCTTTAGGTGCTAGAACCACATTAAAAAATACTGGTGCTGGTTTACTAAGGTATTCTGCAGCAAGTATTGGAGAAGGTTTACAAGAAGTATATCAAGAAGGAGTTCAAGTTGGTGTTGTAGACTACCATAGAACTTTAATGGAAAATCCATTAGCTTTAAAGACAGATGCTAAGATGGCCGCTATGAAAGCCGGTTTTAATAGTCAAATGAGTGCTGAAGGTGCTCATGTTTTTATGTCTGGTTTTTTAATGGGTGGTATTGTGCAAGGACCTCAAAGAGCAATGTTTGAAGTTCTTCCTGAAATATATCAAAAAAAGACAAACCCTGAACAGTATAAAAAATATCAAGAAAATAAAGAAAAGTATATTAAAATAATAAATGAAATAGGAGATGATATACAAGACAATCCTTTTGATTATTTTAATCCTACCAATCTTTCTTTATTCCAAGCACAAGAAGGTGATGAACAAACAAAAAGAAGTCTTTTAGAAGATGATCATTTAGGTTTTCAAGATGCAAAAGATATAGCTGCATTTCAACACAGACATTTTTTAATGACTGCGGGTGCAACAGGTTTGTATGTAGAACAACTAGAAGACTTACTAGGTTTAAAAGATGAAGAACTTAAAGAACTTTATCCAGACTCTGCAAAAGATATATCTGATGTAAGAGAAAAAATACAAAAGTCTATTGATGGGATGAAAGTACAAGAGAAAGAATATAATGATTCTTTTGATGTAATAAGAAACCCAGAAAACTATGAGCAATATGATAAAGATACCAAAGAATATAATGATTCTAGGATAAAACATAATGCTATAGAACATGCTAGACTTCTTTATTTAGTTGCTAAGAATGAATTTAAAATGGCTAACGCAAGAAGATTTGGTCTAGAGGCAGCTTTAGAATCTTCTGATGTATTAAGTAATCTTCAAGCAGGTGACTTAACTAAACTACTAACTAGTGATACTATTGATCAAGAGGTAGTCATGTTAATGAAAGAGATAAAAACTCTACAGGATACTGATAATAAAGATAAGCTTACAACTAAAGACCTTAAGCAAAAACAAAAATTACTTACAAGTCTATTAACATATAAAGTTGCTTTAGATAGTATATATGATAAAGATTCAAAAGTATATGATAGAAGTAAATCTAATAAATTAAGAACTCCGTTAATTAATTATTTAAAAGTACTAGGTGCTAGAAGTAATAATAAAAACGGTTATATTAAAAGAGGTGAAGTAGACAAAGTATTAGCTCAACTTCTTGATCATAATAACTTAGATACAAGATCTCAATTGTTTGATAGAACAGTTGCTTTATTTGGAGACCCTGAAAAAGTTTTAGATTTAGTAGATAGATTAAGTGATCAGTTTAAAGTTTTATATAGTAAGGCCAAAGATATATTTGAAAAAAATATGGAAGCTGGTGTTGCAGATGAGCATGCTAATATATTACTTCAACAACTTAAACAATTAGGTATTGTAATAAGTGATGAACAGTTTAAAGCTTTTATAGAAACGCGTGATGTTACATCAATAACTCAATTTATTTCAGCTAAAGGTGTACTTAATCCTGAAATAGATAAAGAAATATTTGAAAAAATAAATGCTCTTATAAGTATTTACAAGGAGACTTCTGGATTTAAAGTAAAAGAAGAAGAAGTAAAAACTGATAAACCTAAAAAGAAAGCTACTGAAGCACCTAAGTCAAAAGATAATTTTGATGATGCTGTTGAAACTAATTTAGATGAATCTGATTTTAAAGATATAAACAGTGCCCCTGATGCAAATATTCTTTTAGAAGGACAATCTCCTGTATCACAGGATGTCTTGGAGCAAATGTATGCTTCTTATAAAATTAAAAATATTAATGAGGGTAATTCAATTGTATCCTTAGAAGAATGGTTAAACTCTACAGAAGGTAATAATGCTGTCAATGGTTTAGATAGTCTTAAAAGACTGTGGTTTAAAACACTTGATGAACAAGGAGAAAGTTATAATGCTGAAGAAGGTTTTAAAGCTTGGGTTGCTGAATCTATTGAAAGTAAACCAGTAAAATTCCTTTTAGCATTAGGTGGTATTGATTCAAGTATATTTACTGCTGAGTCTGAACAAGGTTTAGAATCTATAGTAAACACTAATACTACTAAAGTAGCTCAACTAGGACCGGGTGTTAACATTGTAAAAAGAACAGTTTACCAAGAAGGATCAAATGAACCTGATTTCATATATAGTATAGTAGATAATAAAGGTAAAACATTACCTCAAACATTTCTAGATGAAGCTAATGCTAGAAACTCTTACGGTGCTAGTCAAGATGAAATGGACAAAGCATGGAGTGCTTGGGAAAGACTTCTTAAAATAGTTCCTAGTGAGCAAGCTTACAACTTTGATGGTCAAGAAATAAAGTATGGTGATGAGGTAGTTGATGTTGATGGAAACAAATACATTGTACTTGGAACAGAAAGCTCTACTAAAAAAGGCAATCTTTTAAAATTAATTCCATTTGAAAAATTAGATGCATCTAAAAATGATAAACTAGAATCTATTTTTTATGTAGAAGAAGCAGGGTTTAATACTTTATATACTAAAGAACAACTTAAAGTTGCTGAAGTAAAGTATTCTGCTAACATGACTAAGATAGATCACCGTGATATTAATGGTATCTATGCTAAACAAATGAATAATGAAACAACAGGTTTAAGAGAAACTGTTGCGGAAGCTGAAGCAAGATTACAAAAAATATTAGAAAGACTTACAGAGCAAGAATTAAATGAGTCTATAGTTAGGGTAGTTTTAAATATACCTAAAGATGGAACATCTTATCAGTTAGGTGTAGAACCAGAGAATCCATTTATTTCTAAAAATGGAGATAAGTATATGGTGCAAATTAGTTTGTCACAAGAAGCAGCAGAAAAAGTTGCTGACTTATATCCTGCTGGTTGGGATGGTTCTATTGCATTTGTAAGAAATAATCATTTTAGCTTTAAAGGTAAAAGCGGAAAAAGCATTAGTATAAATGAGTTTACTGATAATAATTTAAACGCATACATTTTAGCAGAAGGTTCAAGCATAGAAGATTTAAAATCTCAAGTTATAAAACAAGCAGCTCTTACAGGAAAGTTAGATGCTATGGAAAATAATGCTACTATGACATTGGCAGAATTCCAAGAGCAAACAAATACTGAACTAAAGCTGACGCAAGGTAAATTTAGTTTTGATGGTATAGCAAAAAGTTTAGATGATTTAGTATATGGAACCTTTGATGGTAATACTATAATTATTACAAATACTAAAAACAAAGATGGTAGTATATCTACAAATTATACTACAGATATAGAAAATGTAAATGAAGAAGTAGAATTTATACAATCAGTTGAAGATCAATTAAAAAAATCAGAATTAGAAAGTGGAGAATCAAATCTATCTTATGTTGCTTCAATAACTGGTAGATATGTAGCTGTTGTTAAATCTCCAAGTGGAGCTATTACTTTAGTACAACTTAAACAAAAAGCTGTATCAGAAAGTGAAAGAACAGTTCTTTATTCTAAACTTGTTCAAAGAGCAAAAGATACAGTTGACGATAATATTAAAGATGGCAAAGTTGTAGATTCTAAATACAACTATGACTTTAATGATTCTTTTAATAGTGGATTCTATTTGGCAAGTGTGCCTAATTCTTTTGTGGATTTAAAAGTACAAGATAATGGAGACATACTTCTTAAGTTAAGCGTAAAAGATAAAAAAGGTCAAGGTGCTAAAACAGTTCTTGTTGCATTTGCATCTGTTAAAGCTAGAAATATAGATGCATTAGTAGACAACCCTATGTTAGTAGAAGAGTTGTTTGCAAAAATTAATGCAAATCCAAAAGTTGTTGTATACAATAAAACTGTACCTAACAAAGTAAATCTTTCAGGAGATTCTATGACAGTTGTATTTGATACTACAGCTACGGCTCAGGAAATGATAGAAAAAACTGTTACTGATATTGACCCTAGAGTTAGACATAGTCAAAAGATGTATTTTAATTTCACAGGTAACTTAACAGAGGTAGAAGAAATAATACCTGGACCTAAAGAAAAACCTGTAAGTGAGTTTGATGAGTTTGTAGAAACAGGTAAAGTTTCAGAAGCAACTTTAGAAAACCTTGCAACTAAAATTCAAAATGCTGGGCCATTAACTCCTCAAGAAGCTGCTATATTTGAAGCTAATACAGGTTTAATAAATCAAATATTAGTTGATAGAAAAGCTCAACAAGATGCGGGTCCTATAAATAAAGAAGTAAATCCTAATCAAAAGTATGAGGATGCTCTGGCTAATGTAGAACAACAGATAAAAGACTTAAGGTCTGAAGATGGTTCTATACAAACTAAAGATTTAAAGAAATTTAAAGCTCTTCAGGCTGAATTAGTTATAGCAAAACAAAACTCATATAGAGGTAACACTGAAGGCGTTGTATCTATCAGAGTTGAGGGTGGTGTCTTAGTAGGTCAAGAAGCTGTTGAAGCTGAAAACTCAATAGAAGATTATATAGCCGTAGTAGAAAAAAGCGTTGCATCAGGAAAGATTACCAAGGAGGTAGGGAAAGATATGATAATGAAATATCTTGGATCTGACAGTAGGTATAAATTCTATATGAATGAGCTTGATCTTCTTGAAAGATATGTTAGAGATAGACTGGATTCTTCTATTCCTACAGTTGGAAACAACAAAGATAAGTTTCAAGTTTGGAGACAAGGAAATAAAATTGCAGCTGAAACACAAAAGAATGAGAGTGAACAAACATTAGAAGAACAAATAACAACTCTTGAAAAACAAAAGAAAGTTTTGGAATCTGAAATAAATACCAGAGCTAAAGCTGAAGGTTTAAACAGATATAATTTAAAACAAGAATCTGAAGAGTATAAAAATATTACAAGTAAAATTAAAGAATTAAAAGCACAACGTAAAAATGCTTTTAAAATAGTTGATACTCAAGAATCAATATCTGAAGATTTAAAAATTGATGAATTTATTTCTTGGGCTCAAAATAATCTTCCTGGTTTTATTACTGTAAAAGATATTAATGAAGTTAAAGACAGACTGAAAGCTAACGGTTTTACTGCTGGTAAATTTGTTATGTCTTTAAGAAACTTATCAGGTGGGTTACAAGGAGAAGGAACTATATATACAAGTCCATCTACTTTGATAGCTTATCATGAAGCTTTTCACGCTGTATTTAGAATGTTACTTACAGACAAAGAACAATCTAATTTACTTAGAATTGCTAAAGGTGAATTGTTAAGTAAGCTTGGTTCACAAGAAGCTCTTGATGAAGCATTAGGTAAATTTAAAGGTCTTAATCCTTTATATGGAGATATGAACGCTAAGAGATTAGAACGTGAATATTTAGAAGAGTATATGGCTGATGAGTTTGCTAAGTTTAAGCAAAACCCTAGAAGCACCAAAACATCATCTACTATTAAATCATTCTTTAACAGAATAGTTGAATGGATTAAAAGATCATTAAAACGTTTTAAAGGTAAAAGTGATTTACTTAATGTATTTGAAAATATAGATTCAGGTAAATATAGAGGTAGCTCTATACAAGAAAACTTTTATACAAGAGATGTTGAAGGGGATGTAACAATAGAAGCTTTAAAAGCAATCCCATATGAGTCTATTAGCGGTGAAGTATTTGCTTCTGAGTTATATTTAGATCCTGCTACTGCAGATATCTTAATAAGAACAATTGCTAATACTTATGCAGAAAGAATAGATGAAAGAAATGAAAAAGTAAATGCACAAAAAGTACAAGCACTTGCTGATAAATTTTCTGGAAAAGAAACTGAACAAGAAGAAATAGATAAAATATATATAGGATCTGTTTTAGCAGACTACGCTGACTTATACAATCCAGGTAATGCACAATACAGTGGTGAAAATTTATCAGATTCTCAAGCTGATAAACTAGAACAAATTTATCAAGCATTAGAATTAAATGATGGTGAAGCAATAATTAAAGAAGTAGAAGATTACCTTGAGCTTTTTCAAATAAAAACTGAAAGAGAAGAAGAAGAAATTGATGAACTAGAACAATCTGTTGGAAGCAGAAGTACTTCTCAATATGGAATGGAAAGCCAAGAAGTTGGTATCAAACCAAGTCAACGTGTAAAATTATTTATTAGTTCTACAACTATTGATTCAACAGACATGTTTGGTAATACTGAACTATTGAATGGAGAGAAAATTAAAGTTCATGCAAACTACGTTGATGCTCATACAGGTTTAATGTTAGCAGCAATGAATCAGACATCACATTTTGAAATCCTTAAAAGAATGTATTATCATTCTAGAAGATCAGTTAACACATCTGCTGTTATTGATAGATTTTTAAATACAGTGGGTATTACAGATTCTAATACTACTATGGAAGATGTCATTGAGTCAGGAGCATTACCCACAGAGGTTAAAGATTCTAAACTTTATCATGACTTTATAAAGACTTATCAAAATAGTAGATTTGGATATAACTTCCACTTAAAAGATCCAGTAACAGGAAAGGCTTTAATTATTTCAGCTACACAGTCAGATGCTGCTAATGCACAAATTGATGCATGGAAAAAGTTTCATGGTGATAAGTTTGAAAATTATAAATCTAATCCTGAGACTTTAACCAAAGCACTTCAAGTTATGAGAACTTTGCAAGGTGTTTTAGGTAAAAGCAACATGACTAATAAAGATATAAGACTTCAAGCTGAGTATTTATCACAAGCAATTTATGAAGCAATTGGTGTTAGTTTTAGTAGAGGTTATTTAGAAGTAAGTATTATTTCAGCTCTTAAAAATAAGTCAACAAATTTCCAAAGAGAAATGGCTTTAATAGGTAGTGATAGTAATCTTATTACAAAAGAAGATGCAGAACAGTTTGTTAATAGACTTGATGTAACTCAAGTAATTAAAGGAACAAAGAAAAGACAACCAGCTCCAGAAAATTTATTTGTAGATGATGCAGGTAAAGGTATGAGTACAAGGTTAAATAAATTAGCTTTAGGTAATGCAAACTTTGATGAAGCAATTGGTGCTACTGTATTTGTAGATGTAAATGGTAAACTAATATATGCTCATCAAAAACAAACATTCCATTCTAATAGAATAAAACAATTAAATGATGTAGACTTTTTAGAAACTTTAGAAGAGACTACTCCATTTTTAAGTAATAACCTATTATTAAACAACCCGGCCTTTATACAAATGGCTGCGGATAATGAGCTTGTTATTGAAAGAAACTCAGGAACAAGGATTACTGATTTAACAGAAGATAAAATTGATAATTTATCTGAAGCTGCAATGACAGATGAAGCATCTGCTTATGGTGAAATGACATCAAAAGAATTTGTAACAATGTTAATAGACATGTATACAGCTTCTTACAATACAACTAGTGAAACAAATAGTAAAATTACTTATATTGAAGATGGGCTAGAAGTAACTAAAGCTATAGCACCTGTTCTTTTAAGAATTATGGAAGCATCAAATACCAATGATATGGTTAAGCTTCCTATTATCCAAACTGTTAATGACAAGTCTGGTGAAGGTATTGGTAAATACAGCATTCTACCTAACACAGTTAATCTTACTATTAATGAAATAGAAAGAGAATACAATGCAATAAAAGAAAACTTTAAAGAAGGTATAGAAGGACCACAAGGTATCCTTGGTTATAATGATGTTGAATCCACAAGACCAGATAAAGGTAGAGGATTTAAATTCTTTAAGACAGCTTGGTTAATGGATAAAGCTACTCAAGATACCTTAATAGAAAAAGCTAAAAAAGGAGAAGCGTTTGATTCATCAGGTTTTGACAAAGGAGGATCTATAGTAAAAGGACTAGAATCTCTAGTAGATGAGTTTGCAAGTCTTGCTAAAGATGAAAATATTGCTAGACAATTATCAGCAGATGAAAGTAATACTCAGTTCCAAGGAATTTCTCTTTTAGCTAGAGGCTTTTTCCCTAAGTCTAAAAAAGCATTAAGAGCTAAACAAGAATTAGGTCTTGATAATAGTACTCAAATAGTAAACATTGCACAAATAGTTTTAAGTAATTATTTAAATACAATGGCCATCAACCAATTAATATTAGGTGAAGAAGCTAGGTTATTTAAAGATGCATTTGTAGATCCTATTAAGAGAGCTAAAATGCAGAACAGAGCAATTACTCCAGTAGAAACAACAGTAGTAGATCCAGCTAAAGGTATATACCATACTTTAGGTGAAGGTTCTATTTCTATGATATTAGTAGAAGATGATTTGTTTGAACAAAGATTTACTGATGGAGCTCAACCAGGAAACAGAGGTGGAGAAAAAACAGATGCACAAACTTATTATACAGCAAAAGGAGCAAGATATTTTGCTTTTGGTTTAGCTGAATTAAATGATGCTTATGTTGAGTTAATGGACAAAGTTGATGCGGGTGTTGAGATTACATCTGAAGAATGGTTTGGTAAGAATGGATACTTAAAACAAAATGCTGTATTAAACTCAAAGAAATATGTTTATGGTGATGGGAATGTATTTGATAAAATGTCAACTACACCATTAACTAAACAAGAAACATCTGATGTAGTAAATGGAAAAAGAGTAGCTAAACAAGGAATGGAACAGCTTAATGCTGCAAGAGAAATGTTAGAAGAATTTGAAAGAAACAATCCTGAAAAGATTGCATTCTTAGTTCCGGTCTCTGCTTCTAAAATGTTTAAGCAAAAAGTACAAACATTAGCTAGACTAAGTGAAACAAATAATCCTTTAACGTTAGATGACATAACGCCATTAAATGCAAAAGATTTTGGTTTACAACAGGTCAACCCTTCTAATAAAACAAAGGTTACTTTACCTAATCAGATTAAAACTATAGTTACTAGTGAGCAAAGTGATGATGAGACAGTATTATTAAATGGTAAGGAAGTACCTGTAGGATATATTAGAAAAGAATACCATAGACTAACAGGAGCTGGTATTAAGTTTGAGTTTAGTCAGAAAAAAGATTTAATGTTTGAGACTATCCAAAACTTGGATAATGACATTATAGATACAATGGTTGAGAACGGAGAAGTAGCACCTAGTTATGCTACATTCTTACGTACAGCTCAGGCAAACTTAAAGTCTTCAGCCGCTGGTAGTAATCAAATTGAATTCTTTACTGATGAGAACGGAACAAACAAGTATGAGCTTAATCAACCATTAGCTATTAAAAAGTTTGAGCAATTCTTTTTATCTTACTTTAGTCAAGGTGTACTACAAGAAAAAGTTGAGGGACATGCTTTAGCATTAAAATCATCTTTTGGAAAATCTGTAATTAGAAAAGTATATAGTTTAGATGCAGAAGGTAATTTAGATAAACAAGAAGTTGTTAGAAGAAAAGCTTATGTTAAAAGCGGTAACGCTAAAATAACTATAGACTTAAGAGAACCAAATGGTTTTGAATTGTTAGCTGAAGCTTTAAAAACAAATCCTGAAGGAGTAACTGTTATTGATAGACTAAGAGTAGACTTAGTAGAATATGTTACAGAAGGTGATCCAAGTACTTGGGTTGCTACAAATGAAAGATATGCTGAGGGTATTGTACCCGCACATTATAAAGAAGTAATGGATCTTATAGAGAATGGTACAGGTAGAATGCCTGCAGCAGTTGCAAAAATGTTTGCTGTAAGAATACCTTCTCAAGATAAACACTCTTCTCTTAATGTAAGAATAGTAGATTTTGATCCTGTATACCTTGGTTCAACAGCTGTATTTCCAGAAGAACTTGTAGAAGTATCAGGAGCGGATTTTGATATTGATAAAGTTTTTACTCATGTAAAAGAATGGTATGTCAAGAACAAGCAATTTATAGAATATGGTAGAGCCAATGTTTCAGAAGAAGAAAGTTTTGGTGACTACATAGTTTATCAAAATAAATTAACAGGTAAAAAAGGATCTTACTTATATGATGCTCTATATAAATTTGAGACAACGCGTCCAAGTTTATCAAGAGTTTTAGACCCGGAAGTAAAAGAAGAATTAATTAAAAAATTTGGTTTTACTGCAGATACATTAGATGCCTTAACTACATTAAACTTACCAAGAACATTTGCTGAGTACAAACAATATAAAAAAGATTATAAAACAGAACCATATAAAGGTGCTATTAATAATCAACTCCTAGATTTAAAAACTGCTTTGCAAGGTAACAAAGGTATGACTGAATCAGTTAATGGTCAAAAACCTGTAGCTTATCAACCAGCAGATGTTGTTGCATTAAAAGCAGAAGTAGATAATTTATTTAGACAGTTTCCGCAATTAGCAGAACTTTCAAAAGAAGATTTACCTATTGATAGTTTGCCTGGTCAATTCTATACTCACGTTAATGTAAAACAAAACTCTAATTTAATTGGAGCAGTAGTCCCAAGAAATGTTGTAATAAACTTCTTAAAAGAAACAGAAGTTATTCTTAATCCTAAATGGGGATCACTTGACATTAATGGTATAAACTATGATAGGTTTGAAACCAATGTTAAAAATGAAGAAACAAGAGCACAGTATTTATTATCAGCACTTATTACTGCAGCTACAGATGATGCTAAAGAAAGAATTTTATCTAAGTTAGGTTTTAATAAAGCATCTATAGGTGTAGTAGAAACAATGATTGGTCTGGGTGTATCACTACATACAGCAACAATGTTTGTAAATGTTGCAGCTATTAGACAAGCCATGAAAGATCCTATGACAGCTAAAAGTGAAATTAAAGGTGCACTTAAAGAGCTTCAAGTAAAAGAAGGAACACAAGTTAAAGTTACAGATGTAACATTAGCTGCTGGTGTTAATGCTAATGCTACTGATGAAGAGTTATATTCAATCTATGAAACCATACTTGACTTTATGGATGTCAAAAAGTTTATAGATAACATGATTCCAATCTTTAATCTTAATACAGGATTTGGTCAAGACTTTATTAGTCTTAATGAAAAAGATAATGCTATAAAAACTTTAGGTCTGTATTTAGATGATAAAGAATTTAAAAAAATAATAAGACCTTTTGATATGAGGTCTGCTATAAAAGAACATTACGTAGGGGATTTATTAGAAGTATATAATGAATTTAGTACTGAAGTATTACCTAAAGTATTTTTATCTAGAACAGAAGACTTTAAAAAGATCTATGCTGGGGTAGAGGGTTATACTAAGAAAAGTGCTTCAGCTCAAGTTATGGATGGCATATCTAAAAACTTACTTACATATTTGACTATGAAGTCTTATATGCATAGAGTATTTAATAGTGATGAAGCGGCTGCAGCAATTGGAGGTTCTTTATCTAATGAGTTTATATATGGTAATGCAGAAACTAAATTTAATGCAAATACTATATTTGAAGAACTAAGAGAAAAACATGAAGGCACTTCTAATTATTTCTTAGATTATTATTTATTTAGTAATCCTGCAGACAGTAAAACAAACACTACTGGATTAAACTTAATTCAATCTAGAAGTTTTGGTAAGCTTAGTGCTAATGAAAAATTACGTATCCAAAATGGATTTCACCAGTTGTATGGACAAAGTGATACTAGAGCTGATGCTGTAAACATAATTCATTATGCTATGGTAAAAGATGGTTTACAATACGCTAATGGAAGTATAATTGATTCTTTAGTTCCATTTATAATGGAGAATTATTTAGATTCAGCAACGGATGCTGTACAAGCATTTCAAGGTAAGAAAAGTTATGAAAGTGTTTTTGGAGTATCACTTCAAGAACTACAGGATGAGTTTGTAAATAACTATGGTGAGTCTGCTATTAATTCAAGAAACATTGCAGTCTTTAGTAAAGACTTTATAAGTGGTCCAAAAGCACCACACAGTTATGAAGAAACTATATTTGAAGATAATCTGACTTACACTAGAACTAGTGATGAAAAACCACAATATCCTTTTTCATTATTTATTTCAAAGACTGATATTAATGCAGATCAAACTAGAACAACTTCTTATTATAAACTTGTAAGAGCTAATGATTTTAAAAAATCAGGAAAAGGTTTAGGTGTTACTTTAATGCCTTCAGCTTTAAACGGTAGAGTAGAAGCAGACAGTGTTGTTTATGAAAAAATAGAATTGAAAGGTGCTTATAAACAAAATGCTATTGGGTTTATGTTTAACACAGAAAACTTTAATAGACCAACTTTAGCTGAGTTAAGAGAGTTTTCAAAGGATGATTATTACGGAGTAAACTTTGATGACATAGAAGGTCTTGATGAAATAGATAATGTAGATTTTGATAATGTTGATTTTTCAGGTGCAGAAAAAGCAAATGATAAAATGTCTAATTTTGCTAATACAAATAGAATAGCTACTGAAGAGAACATTGATATTGATGGTGTTAATATAGCAGACGCTACAGCACGTCCAGAAGAGGTTAATGATCCAACAGATAAGTTGCTTAGTTTTATTTCAAATAAAGGCCTTTCTAAAGGTATTGAATTAACAGAAAAAGATCAAGAAAAAATGGATGCTATAATGTCTCAAATAGAAGAGGTAGATGTTGATGATCCAGGAACACAACTTGAATTAGATCTTGGTATGACAGACGGTGATTCTGAAATAATACAATTCTTTTATGATTATATAAATAAAAATAAAGAAAACAAAGAGATATTAAAAGCTGCCGGGATAGGAACAACGCAAGATGGCTTCATAAAGTCATTTAAATTAAGTAACTTTGAAACAATAAAAGAATTTCTTGTTGACCAAGGATGCCGCATAAAACTATAATGATATGAGTAAGTGTTATAATGTAAATCTTCCTGAGTATAAAGCTTTAAGAGAAGAGTTTCCAAATGAATCTGCTGTTAACAATGTTATATCAAGATGGCAATCTTTAACAAAAGAAGATACTTTTCCTACAACAGAAGAGGCATTGCAAATGATGGAAGATAGTAAGGTTGCTCTTTCTTTAAAACAGAAAAATTTTAAAGAAGCCGTTCTAACTAATTTAAGCCGTCTAAAAATAGCAAGTGTATCTAATGAATTGGGTGGTGATTACTTTATAAATAATACAGCACCTAATGCCAGAGAAGGATCTCCTGAGTTTTTGCAATATAACTATAAAAGAGCATTAAGATATCTTAGTCAAAACAACATACCTCAAGGGTCAGTTACTCTTGTTAGAACTCCAAAGTCATATAGAGTTGTAGTGAATGAAGACTTGTTTAGTCTTAATGATATGCTACCTGAAAATAGAAAAGCTTACGGTACACATACTATTAAAGTTTTAGGTCATTTACAAAGAATGTTTCCTGAGTTAAGAATGAATGTTGTATCAGTTAAACAAGCTGAAGCTTATTATAAAAAATTAGATCCGGGAACTAAAAACAAAGTAAACTTTGCCAACATTAATTCTTTTTATTATGACGGGCAAGTAGTTTTAATTCAAGGTAGAGTAACTAATGAGACTGCAATAGAAGAAGTCTTACACGCTTTTACAGACAGTTTAGCACTAGACAACCCTGAGCTATTTAAATCCCTTGTAGAAGAAGCTAAAAAAAGTTTCCCTATATTGAAACAACAAATAGATGAAGCATATAATACTAAGAATGGAAGGTTTACTGATTACCAAAGAGACTTAGAATTAATAACACAAGCTTTAACTAGACATTTTGATAATGATTATGAAACAAAGCCTACTAAAACATTTTTAGGTAAAGTAAAAGAAATGCTTGAGTGGTTCATGTCTGTTATACAAGACTTGCATGATTACATAACAGTTGATGGTGATATAAAATTACCTACATCTGCTATAAAGTCTACAGCAAATCTTTCAGATGTTGCAAAACTTCTTAATACAAGCAATGTAATATTTGATTTAAAAGTATCAAACATAAAAAAAGTTAAATACTCTTTATCTTCTGATAAACAAAAAGTAGTAGACTCAGCAATGAGCAAAGCGGGTGTTGCACAAAAAGCAATAATTAAAAACTTGTTTAATATAGTATCTTCAGACAAAGAGTCTGTTGATTCTTTATCTGCAAATCAAGCAGAAATAGCAAAAGGTAATACTATAGTAATATTAAATAAGAAAGATGGAAAATATTATCAACTTGATAATCTAAGTAAATCCATTAAGTCAGCAAGCCAAGTCATCTCAGGAGATGTATTAGGCTCAAAAGAAACAAAAGAAGAAATTGCTTTTAGAAATGATATAGATACTTTATTAAACAGTATTATATTAAAAGAAAGTATTGATGTTGCAAGTACAAAAACAACTACGTTAAATAAAGAACAAGCAGAAAAACTTTATAATGAGTTAGGTACTTACATTAAGTTAATGGAGGGAAACGGTGATGTAGTAATACCAAATGTAATTTTACATTACTTAGATACAACCGGTACTAACATTGCAAGTAAAGCTGATTTAGTTATAATTACCAAAGCGGGTAAACTAAAGATAATTGATATCCAAACAGGGTATGATAAAGAAGTTACTTTAACTGAAGGTTCTATTTTAAAAAATAAAGTAGGAATACAAAAGTTACCTGCTCAAACAAGACAGGCAATTAAAAGTAACTTAAATAGAAGAATGCTTGAAAACATGGGTTATGAATTTGAAGATTCAGATACCGCTGTTACTACTTACAATGTAGAATTAATAAATGGTGAATTAAAAATACAAGATCCAGTAGCACATCCTATGGGTCAAAATTTACCTTATGTAAATGCAATTGTTAAAAGAAATACTGACAAGAAAGCCAAGAATAAAATACAAGAAGCAAGAAGAGAATCAGTTGACTATCCTATTATGGAAGATGCTGATTACAATGACGTAGTTGCAGCAGCAGATCAAAATGATAGAATAGATGATGCTGGAGGTGTTGAGTATGAAATATTATTTAAAGGTATAGAAAATTTTCAAGCTGACATGATCAAACGTGTTGAAGTATTGAAGACTGTAAAAGGTGCTATATCTATGGATAAAACCAAAGAAGATACAATTGTTAGATTAAACCTTGCTATTACAATGGCAACGGAAGCTTTGCGTTCTGGTGATGGTTTAAGTGCATCTAGAGTTTATACTGAATTTTTACAACAGTCTTTAAGAGAAGTTGAAAAATTAGAAAAATATTTAATTGATAAGAAGAACTTAAGTGATGTGAATTTTATTCAAGTAGCACGTAATACTCAAGCATTTGCTGATTCATTTGATGGATTGACAGCTGTTTCTGCAACTTATGGAAACTTAAATAGTTCTCAAATTAAATTAAAAGATAAGTTAGGTTTAACTTTAAAAAGAGTTGCTGGTAAAAACAATAGAAATAATGTACCAAGTATAGCTGATCAAGCAATAATTGACCACGTTAAGTTTATTACTAAAAATGAAACCACAAGAGATTTTACAGATGCTGAATTTGAAATGTTGTTTCAAGAAGCAGAAAAAATTTCAGGAGCTACTCTTAACTTCACAGACATTAATACATCCAAAGATACTTTGCTTGCTTTAATGAAAAAACTATGGCATCAAAAGAGAGAAGAATCTTTAGATAGAATTGGTGAAAGAGAAGAAAAAATTATTGCTGCCGGAGCTTACTTAAGAAAGTTATCTCCAGGTAAAAATGATAAAGAAATTTTTGAGTTTATAATAGAAACTGATAAAGACGGTAATCATACTGGTAGATATGTTGTTGAATTAGGTCAAAAATATACTGATCTATATGATGCATTGTATAATGAAACAGTTGATGGAGACGGTGTGCCATTACAGTATAAAGAAATACTGGATGTTAAAACCGCTGATAAAGCAGACATAGCATTTAATAAAGATTTATACTATAAGAAAAAAGCATTTAGTGCTTTTAAAAGTCCTGAAACTCCAGCTGGTATGTTTGGTCTTACACCAACAGATGGTGACTTCCATAAGTTTACAGAAGAGTGGAAAGAAATTAGATCACAATATCAAGAGTATTTACCGTTGGGTGATTTTGGTATATGGGAATTTAAAGCTGGTATAACTGATGAGCAGATAGCAGAATTTCAAGCTAAGTATGGAAATACTGTTATATACAACTCACCTGTATTAATTGATGGTGTACCAACCGGAATGGTTGCAGAAAAAAGAAATTGGTTTCCTGATAAAAAGTTTACAGAAGCACGTCCTATAACAGTTGTTGATGGTGAGACTATAGATCTACGTAGTGATAAGTATATAGCTATTATGGAAGCTGATCCTAATGATGCTTTAGCTATGGCTAGAAAATCTTTTTACTTGGTAGTTAAAGAGCAATATGAAAACGGAATGTTAAAACAACTTCCTGAAAACGTAAGAGACTTTATGCTAGGTAAAACACCTAGAGTTCAAGGTAAATTAATGACACAACTTTCTAAGAATCCAAATGTAGTTACATCTTATGTAGCACGTCAAAAACAAAGCATGAAGGATTTCTTTACAGAAACTACAAGGTTAAGTAGAGTTAATGTAGATGAAAACGGGGAGGTTATAGATTCATTACCAATAATGTTTGTTGGATCTTTAAAAGATGAAGCGGCAGTTGAAAAAATTCAACAAGATATTGTTGATTTAAAACAAGATTATGCAGATGATAAAATTGGATCAAGTGAATTTGAATCAGAGTTAAGAGTATTACAATCTAAAGAAATTGCTTTAAGAAGTAAACCAAAAGCTGAAGAGTTAAGTTGGGATGTAGTAAGTACGATGTTGAAGTTTAGTGTAATGGCTCAGACTTATGAGTCAATGACTAGTATAGAAGATACATTACTTGCTTTTGTTAAAGTTATAGAAGATAGAAAGTATAAAGAACCTGCAAAGTCTAAGTATAAAAAAATGATTTCTGCAAAGTTCTCTTCTACATTTGGTAAGAAAGGTAATGATGTAGAAGCTTTAGCACCAGGAAAAGATTCTAATAATGCCAAGCATGCAAGGGCTTTTATGAATATGGTCTTTTACAACAATGCTGAAGTAACTAAAGGTATGGTTGAAAAAGCTGTAGATAAGTTGCTAGCATACAGTTCATTATCTTATGTAGGATTTAATGTTTTTGGTAACTTTAATAACTACGTATTAGGTAGGATTAACAATGGTATAGAAATGATGGGTCAAAGATTCTTTAGTAGAGATGCTTATATGAGAGCTTCTAAAGAATTTAATAAAAGAGCTCTTCAAGATATGTGGAATAGAACAGCACATGCTGTTGCTAAAAAAACTACAGGAACTAAATATGATCCGTATCAACCTATTAGTAAGTATGAAGCTTTTGTAGATTTATTTAGAATGATGGATTCTTCATCAGATATTAGAGAACAAGGTCAACAAGGAGACTATGTAAGTTACTTCCAAAGATTTGCAAATGTAGGTTATGTATTTCAAGATGCAGCTGAATATAATGTTCAGACTAAAGTTGGAATGGCTTTGCTTATGGATACGTATATACTTAATCCTGCAACCGGTGAGCTATCAACTTTATTTGATGCATTTGATTTTGATGATGCAAATCAAAAATTAGTTATGAAAGAAGGTTTCACAACTATGGTTAAAATTAAAAAAGATGTACCAACTTTTGGTAAAATGTTTAAAGGAAACATAAGTGCAAAAGATGCAGGGGGTAATCTTATCTATACTGAAACAGGAAGTTTTACTGATAAAGTAAGATATGATATAAGAATGAAGATCCGTGAAGTTAATAAACAAATTCACGGTAACTATGCTCATGAAGATAGAATGGTAATTCAAGTTCATACTTGGGGTAAATTACTAGCACAATTTCATAAGTGGGTTGTACCTGCTATTAGAGCTAGATATCAAAAAAGATACTATGATGAAAATCTAGGATGGATGGAAGGCCGTTATAACTCTTGGGCTAATTTTGTTTTATACTTTGTTAAAAATGTAGCAAAAAATAAAGAAAAAGAAAAGTCAATGATGCAAAGCTGGATGGAGTCTTCTACAAAAGGAGGTAAAGGTTTTAAAAATGACGGTTCTCAGAATGATGAAAAGTTTATTAATGCTGCTTTAAACGTACATAGAACTAATGCTGAATTAGCAATTTTAATTTCTATTCTTACAATTATTAGTACTCTAAGAGGTATATGGAAAGACGATGATGATGATAGTGATTTAGTAAAAAGATTAAAGAATTTATCATTGTATCAAGCTACTAGAGCTAGAGATGAACTACAATTGTTTATTCCTTTATTAGGAATGTCTGATGCGCTTGCATTTTTTGAAAGTCCTTTTGCTGCAACTAAAGCATTAGGAGAATTTGGAAATGTAATGGATAAGACTTGGGATCTTGGTACTGCAGGTTTAAGATATGCTATTACGGGTAATGATGAAGATTGGTATGGTAATAAGGATGTATATTATCAAAGAGGTTACAGAGCTGATCAAATGAAAATAAAGAAAGAAATTATGGATATAGTTCCAATCTTATATGAAATTAAGAAATGGGAAGATATGATTCAAACTAGAAGCTTTTATATTGGAGATTAATCTTTCATATAAAAATAATTTTTAGTATATTATATCTGTACAAACCAACGTACAACCTTTTAAAACTATTAAATATGAAGTATTACGTTGGTCTGTTATTTTTATTATTTTCTTTAAATGCATCAGCACAAAAAACTTTCTTTAAAGATCTTACTCATGACTTTCTTAAGTATGGAACTATATATGGATCAGGAGATGTTTCTAATTCTGTAGAAGAAAAAGAACGTAGTTATTTTGTTAGAACAAATAATGATGGTAGTATCTATTCTATTCCTAGAGTAGAGGATAACACAATTAAATATCCATTTGATTACCGTATAGGTTTTGGTATACGTAAACTAGCACGTTTTGATTATGAAAGAAAACCCAAAAACTTTTATGATGGCACAGAAAACCAACTGGCATTTTCAGCACCTTCTTCAGCTATACAAGGTTTAGAATATCAATTCCATATTGAAAGAGAAAGGTTCCGTGGAATTGAGTATAAAAATCACAGAGTGTTTTTAAAACACACAGGTAAGTATCATATAGTTAAAGCTGAGTCAAGAGAAGTAGGAACAATTAATTTAAAGTATCAATCTGCTGAAGTAAGAGCTAGACTACCTATTGGTAATAAGTTTAGCATATCTGCCGGTGCTGTCTATAGAAGACATGACAGACCTTACGGTTATAATCCTATAGAAATATGGTTAAATGAAACAGATGTTAATGGTAATCCGGTAAACCCTTGGTATACTTTAGGGTTTGATTATGGTTATGATGATATCTTTTATACAGAAACAGATGAAAATGGTGATACAACTAATGACTGGTACTGGATTGATCCCAATGGAGTAAGAGTTGCTGATACTGACTTAGAGTTTAGAGAAACTATTTTTACAGATTTAATGAATAGATATAATCAAGAAAGATGGAATGCACTATCTGCATTTGGTGAGATAGCTCCTATTGTTGGTTTTGATTTTTATCATTATGAAAATAACTTTTGGGTACACGCATACGGTAATTATATACTACCCTATCATAGATATATACAAGGAGATGAAAGAGCAACTTACCTTAATAGAAATAATTGGGGTATAGGCGGTTTAAAAACAGATGCTGAACCAGAGCAGTGGATTGATTATTCTTTTGGTGCTTCTTTAGGTTGGAAAGTAGGAAAAAACTTTGGTGTATTTATGGAAGGAGAATTTACAAAAATGTGGGACAGCAAACTATTTCAAACAACTTTTGGTATAAACTATACTATTAAATAATAAATTACAATGAGTAAAGAAATAGGAGAGAATACTAAAGTAACTTTAGATTTAAAAACATTAGGTATTATTATAGGAGGTGTGGTGTCATTATCAAGCATGTATTTTGTATTACAAGCTGATATAGCAGAAGCAAAAAAATTACCAGAACCCACAATTCAACGTATTGAGTTTGATATGAAGGATGAGGCAATTAGAGAAGCTATTATGGATACCCAAAAAGATGTTGAAATGCTTTTACGGAAATTTGATAAAATGGAAGAAAGAGTATATGAGATAAGTAAGAAACCTTAATCATTATGAAAAAGCTATTAACTTTTATAATACTATTAATTTCTTTTACAACATATAGTCAAGAGTACATTACTGATGCAAATTTTGAATCTAAGGTTAGTGGAAAAGATAAATTTAGTGATGCAACTTCTGTTATAATTGTGGAGTTTTATGCTGACTTTAATAAGCATAATGCCTTTCAAGGTTGGGAAAAACTAACAGGAGTTAAATATTATAGATGTAACATTGCTGATTCTCCATCAAGCAAAAAAAAATATAGAGTAAGAACAACACCAACAATTATGATATTTGTTGATGGTGTTCTTGAAACTACATTTAAAGCAAGTTTAGATTTTTTATGCCCGGTTGAACTACCTGAATTAAAAGAAGCTATTCAAGATGCAAAAAAATCTTCTCAATTTTAATTACTGTGCTAAATAAGTTTGTATAAAATGCACAGTCCAAGCAATCAAACCATTTAAGTTCAACACAACTAAATTCCATTGTTTCCTGGATGATGTTTGCACTATTACAAAAATAAACCCTACTATAAATAAAGCAGGTTCTAAAGTCCATTGAGCTGCAATCAAAAAGCCTGCACCCATATAACCTATACGGGATGCAATCTTTTGATATGTTGTAAGCTTATTTGTATAAGCTAATAACTTAAGTAATTTTTTATTAACCTTCACAACTAGAGCATTCTAATATATTACGTGCAAAATCCTGAGCACTACTTTTACTAAACTGATAATACAAAGTCTTTACACCTTCTTCCCAAGCATACATATATAACTTATTTATATCTTTAGCTGAGACAGATGGATCTATCATTAAGTTTAATGACTGTGACTGGTCAATATACTTTTGTCTTTGAGCCGCTTGTAATACAATTTCTTTAGGAGATATTTCAACAAAAGATTTAAACACTTCTTTATTAGGAAAGTCTAAGTGTTGTACACTTCCATCTTTCTTAAGTATAGATTGCCAAGTCTTAGTATTATTTAAACCATGCTTTTCTAACTGAGCTTCTAAGAAAGGATTCTTATACACCGTTTTAGACTTAGCAAGATCTTTGATAAAGTAATTAGACTTAATAGGCTCAATACCCATACTTACAGCCCCGTGAATGAACGAACTAGATTTAGTTGGAGCAATGGCAATTAAGGTTGTGTTAGCATAACCATCCCTAATAGAATTGTATCCGTGTTCTGTATGTAACTTTCTTGATGCTATTTCACTTCTGTCTTTAAGAGTTCTAAATATTTCACTGTTTAAACCTTTAGCTTGTAGTGAGTCAAACTCAATAAGCTTAGATTGAAATAATGAATGGTAACCCATAACACCTAGACCAACAGCTCTGTGATTTTTTGCAAAATTATAAGCTCTCTTCATACCGGGCATTGTTTCTGCCTTAATAATAAACTCATCCATTACTGCATTAAGAAAATACACATATGTTTCTACAGCATCTGTTTCTTTAATCTCATCCCAGTGTAACAGGTTAATGGATCCTAAGCAACAAACAAAAGAATTATAACTGTCTGTAGGTAATTGTATTTCAGAACATAGGTTTGAAGCAGTGATCTCTAGTCCTAACTCTTTATAAGGAGAATTATTATTAGAATTATCTTTAAACATTATGTATGGAAAACCAATCTCACTTCTATTTTGAATGATCTTGGCCCAAACTTTACGTTTGCTTTTGTCCCCTGCTTTCATCTCTTCCATCCAGGCATCACCAACTGTGACACCATATTGAAGGTTTTGAATAGGATTACCATCTGTCCCAATATCTAAAAACTCTAAAATGTCAGCATGCTCTACAGGTAAGTACACTGCACATGCTCCACGTCTTGCTTCAGATTGTTTACATACATCTACCACAGTATCATATATCTTAGCATAATGAATTGGTCCATCTGCAAATCCTCCTGTAGAAATAGGAGCACCTCTTTCTCTAATGTTTCCTAAGTAAGCTGAAGTTCCACCTCCATACTTAGACATCATTCCAATTTCACGGCCAGCATTTAATATACTGTCCAAGTTGTCATCTACGTTAGATCCGTAACAACTGATAGGTAATCCTTTTGCTTTACCAAAGTTAATCCACACCGGGGTAGACAAAGAGTAATACCCTTTGGCCATGTAGTGTTCAAACTTTTCTGCAAATCCTTTTATATTCAAATACTTTTCTGCTTTAATAGCAATGTCTTTGATTCTTTGTTCAGGGGTTTCTGTTATATACCCCCTTGATAAAAATGTACGGCTGTCTTCATTCAGCCAGTAATAGTTATTATATTCCATGTTAGTTTTTTATATTGTTCTGTTTCTTCTTTTACCGTCCCATTGGACTTTTTTGGATTTACCCAACATTGAAAATTTAGAAACTCTTTGATTAAAGTTTCCTCTTTCATTGTTTAGTTGGGTGTTACCATTTGTTTGTGTACTTTCTGACATTGTATTAATTTTTAAAATAAGTCATCTTCTGTGATGCTCTTGCTTTTCTTGTTGTAATCCACACTCTTCTTATAAAAGAAGTCTCCTTCTTTGGTTCCTAGTATTTCTATATCAAACCACTCAGTGGACTTTAATAGTTCTAAGTCAACTTCAAAGATTGGTTTCATACCTATCTTTTCTAGTGAGTTGTTAAATCTATTTTTAATAAAATGCTGTATTGTATTTTGTGGTAAAAAGCTAAGTTCACCTTGTTCAAAGATCCAGTCTAGTATACCACATTCAGCTCTATAAGCTTTTCTACATGCAGAATAAATTAATTCCTCAAACTCTTCATCAAACCACTCAGGGTTTTCTTTTTTAATGATATTAATAAGTTCAGCACCAAAGTTACCGTGGATATCTTCTTCTTTTGATGTTGCCTCAACAACATTAGATATACCTTTAAAGACATTCTTTTCTTTGTTAAAGCTCATCATGATTAAGAACTGACTAAACAAACTTACGTGCTCTATAAATAAAGAAAATAACAGCACTGATTTAGTATACATCTTGTTATCTTTAGAACGTGTACCATTTAGGTACTTCTTTAAGTACTTAAGTCTACCTGCAATAGCCGGTACATCAATAACAGTTTGGAATTCTTTTTCAAGTCCTAGTATTCTAAGCAACCTAGCGTAAGCATCTTTATGTCTTACTTCAGATTCAGCAAATGTCATCCCAACATCACCCACTTCAGTAATAGGCATTCTCTTATAAAGGTCTGCCCAAAAAGTTTTTACATTAACTTCTATTTGAGCAATGGCCAACATAGTCTTTTTAATGACATCTCTTTCTTCTTTTGATATAGTGACTTTAAAGTCTTGAATATCTTCTGTAAAATTAAACTCAGTATCTATCCAATAAGAATGTCTAATAGCATCTTTATATGCTAATAACTGAGGGTACTCATAGGGCAATATATTTACCCTGGGACTAAAAATGTCTTTGTTCATATTTATTGTTTTAAAATAATTTTGAGAAAAAAATAGCTATGCTATCAAAAATATTATATTGATACCATAGCTTTATCTTGTATATTCAATTTACAAAAATTGAAAGTTTTTACCAAAGGAAATTGAATTTATTTCCAGCTTACGTTTGTGTAGCTTATGGTAAAAAATAAAAACCCTAGTTCTAAACCAAACAATGGTCTAGGGATTTCATCTGCACATATTACATGTGTATTATGTATGTTTAAACCTACTAAAGGTTCTGCAGGTAAAAACTGCACTGTTAGTTTGTGATTAAACACTTCTTTTGTTACGTTGCTCATATTGATTTAATTTAAATTTTTAAAAGTTATTCTTCACTTTTACGCAAAGATTTTGTATATTATATATAAGTGCAAAGCAAAGATACAGCTTTTGCATAAAATAATTTTTTATTAAGTAATTTATATCTAAGTGGAGTTAACTGAAATATTAATAATGATTACAACTGTTGCAGGTAGCACCGGTCTGTGGCGTTTAATTGAAACTAAAATAAAAGCCAAAAAAGATATACAACAATTTGAGTTAGCAAACGATGACGGAATGCAATATAGAGATGATTTAAAAGCTAGAGTAAGAAATATGGAATCTTTACTAGCTTCTTCAGCAGAAGCAAAAGATTTAATGAGACAACAAGTCTTAACATTAACAGCTGAAGTTCATGCTCTACGTGTTAAAGTTGAGTTTCTTGAAAAAGAAAATGAAAGATTAAAAAACGTATAATATATTGATTTTGAAAACGTTTAGTTTTTTTGTATATTATAGTATAAATCCTTAAGAGTAAATAAAATGATTAAAAAAATATTAAGTTCTATCTGGAATTTTTCTTTATCTAAATCTTGGAAATGGGTTTGGTCTAAAACAACTGTTGATGAAAAAGCAATAGCTGTTGTAAAAGAAGTTAAGTCTAGAGCAAAAAACGTTGCTACAGAAATGGGTGATGTAGTAGAACAATCTAAAGATGTTATTGATGCTGCCAAAGGTACAAAGCGTAGAGGCAGGCCTGCAGGTAGCAAAAACAAAAAGAAATAACTATGGAAACCACTAAGAAAAAGTTTAAAGATACAAAGCTTGGAAAATTTCTTGCTAAAGTTGCACCTAAAGTATTAGGTATTGCTGGTGATCTTTTACCAGATGCTGGAGTATTAGGTATGGTTAAAAATCTTATAGAAAAAGATCCAGGTATTCCTGCTGCAGATAAAGCAATTGCCTTATCAATGGCAAAAGAAATGTATGAGTTAGAGGTTAAGGATAGAGATTCTGCTAGAAACCGTGAAATAGAAGTTAAAAAAACAGGTAGTAAAGATATAATGATGTTGGCAACAGGTATAACTGGTTTGTCAGCTTTTATTTTTATAATATATGCTGTAGTTTATGAACCTACTGTAATGGACAATGATTTATTTGTTCACTTAATGGGTATGATAGAAGGTGTTGTAATAAGTAACATCTTTGCATATTACTATGGTACAAGCGCACAAGATAGAAAATAATGGATTGGACACTAGAAATTGCATTTCATTGGCCTCATGATAGATTCTTACTAGGTTGGGAAATTATGAGACCAGATGAAACATTTAATTATACAACTATTAAAGTGTTTTTATTTATAACAACACTTACACTTGATTATTAAAATTATGGGATACGCTAAAAAAAAATATAAGAACGGTGGAGCCATGGGCTGCATGAAGTGTGGTGGTGAAAAACTACTTACTAAAATGACTTATGGTGGAGCATATAGTGATATGACTGAACCTATGGTTCAAAGAATGCGTATGGGTGGTGGTACACATAATACTTACAGCGGGTCTAAAAAGAAATAATTAAATTATGCAAATACTAACTGATATATTAAGTCTCTTTAAGAGAAAACAAATTATCAAGGAAGCAACTCCAGAAGATTTGCTTGTTCTTGGTAGACATGAAGAACCTGATATGTTAGGTATTGCATCACCAATTCCTTACAAAAGTGTTAAGTTAATCAGAGTTAAAGATCTTTTAGAAACAAAAGAATGTAGTTATGCTAATATTGTAAATGGTGCTGGTACACAGCCAGCAAGAATTTATTCTAGCACAACACCAAACCCTTGCACTGTTAACTTAAGAACTATTACTGCTGTTGGAAACAATCTTACAGTAGAGGAAAATGTTAATGAAATAGAAATATCTACATCAGGAGAACCTAATGTTGGTATTAATTTAGGAAAAGGTGCTGAAGTTTATAAAGATAAAGTAGGTGAAGCTCTTAGGTTTAGAACTTTAGTAGGAAACAAAGGAATAAACGTATCAGAACTTGATGATGATTATGTTAATATTACTTTATCAAGATTATTAATTAACTCTCCTGATGGAGGTCTATGGGAAATAACAGTAGATAACGAAGGAACATTAATAACAAGCTTAGTAGGATAGTTAAAAAATTAAACTTATGAATTTATTACAAGATATATTAGGCTTAGTAAGCCGTAAAAAAAATGTTAGTCCAAGAGATAATGATGTACTTCCAATTGGTAGATTTAAAACAGCATTAGATGCATTTAAACCTAAACCTGATATGAAGACTAATTTAGTTTCATTAAAGGATTTAAAAAAATATATTGGTGCAACTCCAGCAGAAGATAATCAAACATTATCATTAGAGGGAAATGATTTATCAATATCAAATGGAAATACAGTTGACTTATCTAATTTAGATTTATCTGGATCAGTTTCATATTTAACACCTTTTAATGTTTTAGCAGGTGATCTGGGTAGTTCAACAATGCCAAGTGATTATGATTTAATTGATATATCATGGGATGGATTAGGAAGTGGAACATATACTTTAAATCTTCCTACGGCAGCTTCAATGATGCATAGAAATATACGTATAATAACAGATGGATCTTTAGATAATGGAGCTCAAGATAAAATTAATATAACACCATCAACAGGAGAAACTATTGATGGAAATGCATTTTTTGAAATATCAAAAAGATATGAAGGTATATCTATTTGGTCTGATGGTGCAGAATGGATTATTATACAAGCTAAAGCTCATTAAAAAATTAAAAAACAATAACTCATGAATTTTATACAAGAAGTCTTAAACTTACTGGAAAGAAAGCAGGACAAAAAAAAATTAGATATTAATAGAGATTACTTTGAATTTGGTAGAACAAAACCAAGTAGTATAGGCAATCCTCTATATAACCCTAAAATGGTTCCTCATGCTATTAAGTATAAAGACTTTAAGTGTGAAACAATCAAAGGTTTAATCAGTGGAACAGGAACGGAACATACATTACCTGTGTGGTCTGAACTAGATCTTACTAATTGTAATGTACAAACACTAATTGATTCTGTATATAGTCAAGATGCTGGAGCTACTTTAGGTACTGTTGATGCAAATCTTCTTGTAAAAGGAAATACAACTATTGAAGGAGACTTATTAGTACTTGGAACGTCTACAACTATTGAATCTACTATTGTTCAAATAGCAGATAATATTATAGAACTTAATACTTTAGGTGCTGATGTTAACGCTGGCTTTTCAGTTGGAACAATAAATGGTAATAAAACATTTGGTTGGGATGCAACTAACCTTTTATGGAGTACATTCAAGGAAAGCTTGATGACTACAGATATTATTGTCAATAAAAATCTAATAATGGATGGTGAGTCTATTAATCTTATTACTAACTCAGTAGAAGGATTAGCGGCAGAACCATTTGATTATGCTATTCCTACAACTTTAGCAGTAATTAAATATGTTGATGAAAACATTGGTGGCTCTGATTATGAAATAATTTCACCAGATTCAGGAATACAACCTTTTGGACTTCTTGGATTAACAAAAGATGGTGTTCAAGATAGCGTTCTTAAAGTTGTAGGAAAAAATCAATGGATTGAAGTAAGTTCTGTTCTTGGTGAGTTAAGGATTGCACATTCAACACCAGTAATTCCTACTGCTTCAGCTAGTATAGAATTAACAGATGGCAGTGTATTTGCGGTCAAAAATCACAAATATGATGCTGCTGGACATATAATTGTTGAAGACGAAGTAGAATATAAATTAGCCCTTACAGGACTTGTTCCAGTAATGACATCTACAGTTACCGGAACAGGTAAACTTTGGGATGATACTGTTCAAGTAGAAGATGCTCAGCCAGTAAGTGCTGAATCTTTAAGAACTTATGGTGTTCAATTTAATGATGCATCACAACTAGTTGTAAATGTACCATGGGTTGAAGGATCAGGTGGTTCAATTGTAATTGGAAACCCAGGTAGCCCTACATTAGATTTAACTTCAATAAGTATAGATGGTACTGTTTACGGTATTGCATCAGGAGGTGGAGGAACAGTAACAAGTGTTGGTTTAGCTGCACCTTCAGCATTCAATGTAACTAATAGTCCTGTAACAAGTAATGGAACATTAACTCTTACAGGTGCAGGAGCAACAACAGATTATATAGATGGGACAGGTGCTTTACAAGCTTTCCCTTCTATTCCAAGTGTACCAGCAAATATAGTTGAGACAGTAGATACACAAAATGGTACATACATTGATATGACACCAACAGGTGCTGCAGATGGAGATGTTGTTGTATCAGCAGAATTATCAGCAATAGATGGAGTAGATACTTCAGGTAGATTCTTAAGTAAAGACAATGTATGGTCAGCAATCCCAGGAGGAAATCCAGGAACTGTTACTGATGTTTCAGTTTTAGTTAACCCAACACCTGCAGATGCTATAGACTTAAGAGTATTTGATTCTACCACTACTCCAAGAATAGAGCTAGATTTTAATGGGGTAATTACTCAGTATATAAATGGTGCAGGAGAGTTAACTACTTTTCCTACTATAAATCCTGGAACTGTTACAAGTTTTTCAGCTTCATTAGTAAATGGAGATTCTTTAAGTGTTGCAGTAGCAGATTCAACTTCTACACCAGCTGCTAACTTTACTTGGGGTGGTACTGCAAGTCAGTATGTTAATGGAGAAGGGGATTTACAAACATTTCCTGCAATACCAGCTGTACCGTTTACAAGTTTAACTACTACAGGAACTTCGGGTGCTGCAACATTAACATCAGGAGTATTAAATATTCCTGAGTATGCATCTGGAGGTACAGAAAATTGTACTTTTGGGAATGTTATTCCAGGTACAGGTAAAGCTCTTACAACAAATTTTGTACCTATTCAAGATGCAGGAAATGTAGTTTTGGGATATGAAAATACTTCTGGAGTTAGAAAAAATTATTTAAATACTATCTCTATATCTTTTGAAACTAGATCTACTGCTAAAACATATGTTTTTGAAATACAATTTGAAGCTCGTATTGCTGCTGGAGTAATTCCTTTGCATACATTTGAAGATTCTTTTTATTCAGAAGCTGATAGAGTTATAACAAAAACATATACTTATTATTCACCTAATTTAGAAGATGGTGGTGAAATTTATGTTAATGCTAGATCATTAGGAATTGGTGATTTATCTGTTAAAACTTCTAATATAGCAGTTATTTCTTCATCATGTGATGCAATTAATGCAGGTACAATGGCAATAATACAACCTATTGAACCTTAAAAATAATACATAAAAAAAAAGGGAGCGTTTAATTATGCTCCCTTTTTTTATGTAATTTATTTACCCCATTTGTTTCTGCTAATAAGCATTGATATAATTGAGTAATTTGATAGGTCTATCCATGAATCTTCTAAACTTTCATTTTCTGGATCTCTATTACTTTGTACAAGGTTTAATACTCTTTGTATTTTGTCATTGCTTCTAAACCATATACCTAGCAAACTAAGCTTAAGGTTTTTAGGATCATCTATTCTTCTGCCAAGAGTTATATTTTCTGGACCGTAATCCATTTGTTTTTTACAGAACAACTCAAGCTGTTCTTGCTGTATCTTTTTAAACTCCGCTACTGTTTCTGGATACAATGTATTACAAGCACTTATAGCTAATTCTGTTTTAGTTTCTGAGTGTTCTTGAAGATCACTAAGTGGATGACCAAAAGGTTCTATTTTTTTATTCATGTTTAATATGTTTGTTTTTACTTTCTCTAACATTAGTTCTTTCTATTTGATGTAAATGATATGCAAGTTCTGATGTATTTTTAAGTTTATTATAATACTTATCAATACGCATGTCTAACTTACGGGATTTATGTAAACCAAACACATGAGGCTTTGCTTTGTATTCTAGTTCATCTAATCTTCCTTTTAGATATTGTACTTCTAATAATACATGTAAATCTTTCTCTGTCATCTCTCTTTGGTGTTAAAGGTTTCTAAAAAATGTTTAACTTCATACCAGTACTTACGTCCGGTTTCATTTATAAGGTGATTTACAGCAATAAGAGCACACTGTACTGCAGTATCTCTGCACATAGGATACTTATTCCATTCATCAACAGGAGACATCATCTCATCAACTAATTGATTTGCTTTTGATAAAGGGTTTAAGTTCTCCATAATAAATTATATAGTGAAGACCATAATAATACTGTAATAGTAAATATTATAATCCACGCTGTTATTTTATACCAATTATATTTTTTTTTCATTAAAATATGTATTTACTTTTGTCCAATATTCAACTAAGTTTTTAGAATTCATACCACCAACAAAACATAAAATTTGGTCTAAATGTTTTTGACCATCTTTTTTGCCAAGTTTTTTATAAACTCTTTCTGCTTCTTGTCTTGAATCTGATACATTTTTTTTCATAAATTTTTGTTTAAGAAAACAGGAGAGCCCGCCAGCTATTAACTGGCAGGTTTGGTTCTCTCCTTAATCTTCTGAATTTCTACCTCTAGTAAAAATTATTAATGATAAAGCAAATAATATAATAGTTACTATAATTTCTATTAATGCTTTAATCATAATTCAAACTCATGACTAATAACTTCTTCTTCAACCACTTCTATATCAAATAGATTTGTCTGAGTAGAAACTACGGTATCTTGAGTCTGAATTCCCATCTGACCTAGCAAGTCTCCTACAATAAATTCATGAAATTTTTGTGTGTTACTTAACCAACCACGAGGATGTGATTTTTTAAGAGCATGTGTAACATGATTGTAAAAGGCCCAGGCATTTTCTTGATCAGCATTGTAATCATAAGATGGCTTATCCATTTCTGATTTAACTACTGATAATTGACTAAGATCTAAAATATCTTTTTCAGCATATAGACGACCTAATAACTCAGATTGTTCTTTACGTGATACTGTGACATTTCTTAAAGAATCTTTATCTTTAATTATACGTGCATAATACTTTTCTGCATTTTTAATTTGATTAGAAATTTGCATTTTAATTTCATGATCAGCAGATCCAGTATGCTTTCTTGCAAATGACATCATATCACCCGCAACCATACCGTTGTAACAAACCATAACATATCCTCCAATAGCACATTGAAAACGTGTACTCTTGTCATATGAATTGGTCCATGCAAACATCATCCCTAATTCTTTTTCATTTTTAATACTATCATCAATTGGGTTGCGTGGTACTATATGATATATACCTTGAGCAACATTAGCATTCATGTTTGCTCTGTATAATTCTCTGGTAACATGAAAACCACTGGCGTTTAACATGTTAAGAGTGTTTTGTATTACCTCTTTGTGAGGTATAACGGTGTATGTTTCACCGTGTGATGGTAATGAGGCTGACTCTAAATAAGCACGAGTAGTCTCTTTTGGTTTTGAATATCCCATAAATTATTTGGTTTTTAACTGTCACAAATATAAGAAAAATTAGTGACACAGTACAATTAAAGTACTTCTACTTCTGTCCATGCTGCTAAATGTACTACCTCACCATTATCTCTGGTGCAGTAACTATACATTCCATCTATAGACCTGAAGTTAAGCTCTTCTCCTGATTCAATCTCAGGAGCAGCAGGTGGCACTTTATCTTTGGTCTTTACTCTTATTCTACTGTTTCTAGGTACATCGTATAATTTCATGTTAATTATCTTTTACAAATTGACCATTAATCATTTTACCTGTACGTTTTGTAATTACATTGTAAGCACTTTCAAGACACTCTTCTAAACTAAGATTTTGCATCTTAGCTTGAATAATCAAGGTGACCATAATGTCACCCATAGCATCTATAATCTCTTCACGGTCATCATTATTGAT